>JAABUS010000223.1_pt1 | contig 143354 bp, 135 predicted proteins | sample 5560161 | NCBI WGS metagenome assembly JAABUS01 (sample SAMN10711885, study PRJNA513376) | rock metagenome | isolation source: Antarctica rocks | place: Antarctica: Victoria Land, Trio Nunatak nord | collected 2016-01-04 | reverse complement strand
GTCGCTCAATGACACGCACGCCAGCCACGCACCGACCGGCCCCACCCTCCGCACCGACGCCCACCCATCCGGGCACCGGCGAGATCGACCTGCCCGCTTGACAAACTCAACTACATATCAGCCCGGGACAGGGGCTGTTCCTTTCCTGGCTGTGACAGGCCGCCGGAATGGTGTCAGCGCCATCACGTCGTTGGCTGGGCAGAGGGTGGCCGGACCGATCTGGACAACCTCACCTTGATTTGTGGCTACCACCACCGTCACTTCGAAGCCGAGGGGTGGTCGTGCCGGCTCGTCGAGGGACTGCCGACCTGGATTCCTCCACATTGGATCGACCCCGAGCGCAGACCACGACGCAACCACCGCATCACCCATGAGCTGCGGTAACCCCGGGTCCCGGCGCGGGCTCCCGGTCCCACCGGGGCCGGATACAAGGAGGGCGTCAACGCCAGATCTGGCATGCGGACATCCGCCATGCGGACACCGGGCGACCCGACATCCGGCATGGGGACAGAGCGCGACCCGACATCCGCCATGGGGACAGAGGGCGACCCGACATCCGCCATGCGGAAATCTGACATGGGAAGGTTCGACCTGCCGTGGGCAGCCGCGGTTTACCTAGCTTGGTTCGGCCTGCCTAGCTTTGGTTCGGCCTCCCTTCGCTGTCCTGGAGCCGGCCGACCTCCGCCCTTCCCGCAGCGCGAGCGTCAGACGCGCCGTAGTGATTTCACCGCACAGTCGTCAACGCCGCAGGCGCCGCAATTCGAGCCGCAGCTATCGGCTCCGGTGAGCGCTGCCTCGCCGAGGATCGCGTCATCCAGTTGCTGTTCTCGCGCGGCGGCCTCGTCCAGGGCGGCTGAGCGCTGCAGGCCCCAGGCGACGCCGAGCACCAGCACGGCCAGAACGATCAACACCACACCCACGAGCTTCCAGACGATGCCACCCGCCAGAACCGGGACCGCTCCGGCCACCAGCAACACCGCACCGAAGGGCATGAGCACCAGTGCCATCTGCCGCCGTCGGGCCGGCGCGATGCAGTTCAGCTCGTCGCTCACACGATCCAGTATCCGACATGCGGGCGGCCGCAGGAGCACCGGTAGCCTGAGTGCCGTGCGCATCGCGAGATTTGTTCATCCTGGTGGAATTGCTTGGGGCGTCGTCGAGGGAGTGGTCGAGGCGGGGTCCAAGCCCAACTTCGATGCGCTGACCATCGCGGCCATCAAGGATCATCCGATGGGGCCGATCGAGTTCACCGGGGACCGCTTCGCCGTGGGCGACGTCCGGTTGCTGGCCCCCATCCTGCCGAGCAAGGTGCTGGCCATCGGCCGCAACTACGCCGCCCACGCGGCCGAACTCGGCAACAGCGTGCCGGAGCGACCGCTGATCTTCCTCAAGCCCTCCACGTCGGTCATCGGCACCACCGACGTGATCCGGCTCCCTGCCGATTCCGAGCAGGTCGAGCACGAGGCCGAGCTGGCCCTGGTGATCGGAAAGGTCGCCAAGGACGTCCCGCGCGAGCGCGCACTCGACGTGGTGTTCGGCTACACCTGCGCCAACGACGTGACCGCCCGCGACCAGCAGCGCGCGGACGTGCAGTTCACCCGGGCCAAGGGGCACGACTCGTTCTGCCCCATCGGTCCCTGGATCGAGACGTCCTTCGATCCGTCGGCGGTCCGGGTGCGGGCGCTGGTCAACGGTCAGACCAGGCAGGACGGCAACACCGGCGACATGATCTTCGACGTCGCGACCATGGTGTCGTTCATGTCGCATGTGATGACCCTGGTGCCCGGCGACGTCATCCTCACCGGAACTCCCGAGGGCGTCGGCAGGATCGTCGACGGCGACACGGTCACGATCTCGATCGACGGCATCGGTGACCTGGTCAACCCGGTGCGGCGCAAGTGAGTACCCCAGGAGCGGCGGTACACCCGGCCACCGGCAGCGACATCCGCGTCCGGTTCTGCCCGTCCCCGACGGGCAATCCGCACGTCGGACTGGTGCGCACCTGCCTGTTCAACTGGGCCTACGCCCGGCACGTCGGCGGCACCTTCGTCTTCCGGATCGAGGACACCGACGCCGCCCGGGACTCCCAGCAGTCCTACGACCAGTTGCTGGATGCCCTGCGCTGGCTCGGGCTCAACTGGGACGAGGGCCCTCAGGTCGGCGGCCCGTACGGCCCCTACCGGCAGAGCGAGCGCCGCGGGCTGTATGCCGAGGTCATCGACAAGCTGCGGGCGGCCGGCCACCTCTACGAGTCGTTCTCGACCCCGGACGAGGTCGAGGCCCGGCATCGGGCGCAGGGCCGGGACCCGAAGCTGGGCTATGACAACTTCGACCGCGACCTGACCGACGAGCAGCGGGCGGCGTTCCGGAGCGAGGGTCGCCTGTCGGTGCTTCGACTGCGGATGCCGCACCAGGACCTCGACTGGCGCGACCTGGTGCGGGGCGACGTCAGCTTCGCGGCCGGCAGCGTTCCGGACTACGTGTTGGTGCGCGCCAATGGGGAGCCGCTGTACACGCTGGTGAATCCGGTGGACGACGCGATGATGCGGATCACCCACGTGCTGCGTGGCGAGGACCTGCTGCCGTCCACGCCGCGCCAGATAGCCCTCTACCGGGCGCTGATGGACGTCGGCGTCGCCGAGTTCGTGCCGGAGTTCGGGCACCTGCCCTACGTCATGGGCGAGGGCAACAAGAAGCTGTCCAAGCGCGACCCGCAGGCGTCGCTCAATGCCTACCGCGAGGCCGGTTACCTGCCCGAGGGACTGATCAACTATCTCGCCCTGCTGGGCTGGTCGATCGCCGATGACCACGACATCTTCAGCCTGGACGAGATGATCGCCGCCTTCGATGTGGCCGACGTCAACGCCAGTCCCGCGCGCTTCGACGTCAAGAAGAGCCTGGCCATCAACGCCACCCACATCCGGCTGCTTGCCGGCCCTGACTTCGCTCGTCGGCTGCGGGACTTCCTCGCGTCCACCGGGCTGATCGCGGCCGAGCCGACGCCCGAACAGCGCCGGCTCATCGAGGGCGCGGCGCCGCTGGTGCAGGACCGGGTGCAGACCCTCGGCGAGGCCGCCGAGATGCTCGGCTTCCTGTTCGTCGCCGACGATGATTTCGTGCTGGACGAGGCAGCGACCGCCAAGCAGCTGGGTGACGCCGGCCAGGCGGTGCTCAGCGCCTCGGTCGGTGCGTTGGAAGGCCTGGCGGAGTGGACCACGGACGGCATCGAGCAGGCGCTGCGGGCGGAGCTCATCGAGCGGCTCGGGCTCAAGCCCCGCAACGCCTTCGGCCCGCTGCGGGTCGCGGTGACCGGAAAGCAGATCTCGCCGCCATTGTTCGAGTCCATGGAACTGCTGGGGCGCGACATCTCTCTCGGTCGGCTCCGGTCAGCTCAGAAGTGATGCCGGCAGGGACGTGGCACGGCTGCTCAGAGCAGCGGTTCGCCACGCCGCGGCAGCCCCGATTTCAGCCAGCGGCAGGCGTCAGGTAGTGTTTCGTCTCGGCCGGTTGATGGTTCCGGTAAGCCAATTGGGGTATGGGGTAATTGGCAGCCCAACTGATTCTGGTTCAGTTAGTCTAGGTTCGAGTCCTGGTACCCCAGCGCAAGAGGCAGTATCGCAGGGTGATGTACAACAGAAAAGTTCCCAGAGGCCCCGTCGTCTAGTGGCCTAGGACGCCGCCCTCTCACGGCGGTAGCACGGGTTCGAATCCCGTCGGGGCTACAGTGGAAACGGCCTCCGGTTGCACTCAGAAGATCTGAGCGGAACCGGGGGCCGTTGCTGTGTCGGCCTGCTTTGCCAGCGCTCGCTGACCTCAAGGCGCCGCACCCCGCGCGTGGGACTGTCCGGTGACCGAGCGCCTGCGAACCGAGCGTGATCACCAGCCCGACCGACGGTCGACGGTGCCAGCGCCCTCGTGCTGGTGGCGTTCCACGTCGAACCGAATGCCGCCGTTGCCCCGGGCACTTGAGTGACCTGCCGCCGGGCCGATAGGTACTGCAGCCTGCCGCGCCCCGCAGCGCCAGGGAATCCGTGGAGAAGCCCGTGCCAGCTCAAGCAGGAAGTGGCTGCCGACGATCCACCCGAGCGCGTGCAGCCGCGCTTCTAGCGGCCCTCGCCGTGACCGTGCTCGCCACGATCACGACGTCGGCCGGACTCGTGGTGACCGCGGCGCCGAGCTCAGCCGGCGTACCCAGCCTCAAGGTGCCTGCCGGGATGCCTCGGGCGATCGAGCCGCTGGCCGCCTATGTCGGTCAGGTGGCGTGCCAGCCGGCGTTCCGGTCGGGCACCGGGGCGCTCGGCCGGTTGCTGGTGAGCACCTACCCGAACACGACCTTCGGCGGCAACTACGACTGCGGCACCGACAGCTCCCAGAGCGAGCACTACGAGGGCCGCGCGGTCGACTGGATGAACTCCGTCCGCAACAAGACCCAGGCCGCCCAGGGAGCCTCGGTCATCAACTTCCTGCTCGCCACCGACCGCTACGGCACCACGTTCGCCAACGCGCGCCGGCTGGGCATCATGTACATCATCTGGAACAACCGCATCTGGGGCTCCTGGGACGGCAAGTGGGAGCCGTACAACAACTGCGCGAGCACTCCGGCCGTGTCGTCGGACAACGCCTGCCACCGCAACCACATGCACTTCTCACTGTCCTGGAACGGCGCGCTGGGACGGACGTCCTTCTGGAGCAAGCACGTCACGGCCACGGATGACTACGGTCCCTGCCGAGCCCGGGACCTGAACTGGTCCGGCGACTACGGCACCAGCCGCCCGACGCCCTGCCCCCGCTACCCCAAGGTCGCCGCTCCGGCCGGCTCGTCGGCCGTGATGCGCGCGCTGATCAGCTACTCCGGCGCCACGATTTTCCCTGGTATGTCCGGACGACCGGTGTCGGCGGTGCAGCAGGCCTTCGACAAGCCGGTGACCGGTCATTACGACTCCGCCACCGTCGCGGCGATGAACCGGTACAAGAAGGCGCATCACCTGAGCACCAACGGGATCATCGACGGCAGGACCTGGCGCGCGCTGCTCGTCACGTACGAACCCAAGGTCTGACCGCGCCGCCGGTGACTGCCGTGCTCAGAACGTCGAGTAGCGGCCGCGACGGTGCACCAGTGGCGGCAAGTCCGCCCCGATCTCGGTGTGCTCGACGCGCAGCCGGACCTCGACGCCCCAACCCAGTTCCGTCCACCCCAGTTCGGTGTTGCCCAGTTCGGCGGCTGGAACCCCGCTGAGCCGGCACCCCGCCCACGCGGAGGCGCCGGCAAGTGCGGGCCCCCACTCGGTGTCGATCCAGGTGGCTGAGCGAAACGGCCCACCGGGCGCCGGAGCGACGTAACCGAATGCGTCGGCCAGCTGCCGGTGCTGCCAGCCGAGGACGTTCACCACTGCCGCGCCGGAGTTCCGAAGGGCATCCCACAGGTCCGACAGCGGGTCGAGCACGCCGACGACATAGCCCGGGTCCCCGTCGGCCACCAGCACCGAGGACACGGTCAGCCCGGCCCGCTCGCCCTTGTCGACGGCAGTCCAGACCGTCACCGGGGCCGCCAACCGGCCGCGCAGCCGCCGGACGGGGCTCCGCTCGGACTCCGCGGGCAGGAAGGGGTGCTCGCCATGGATGCTCACCTCCCGCATTCTCCCTGCTCATCCCGGGTGCGGGCGCCGGTAGCGGACGCCGGTGCGGCAGAGTGGTCGCAATGTCCGGCGTACGAGGCGACGGCACATTTCGGAGCGGAGCGGCGGCATGCGGATCGGGCTGGTAGGCAACGGGTACTGGGCACGGGCGACACACGCGGCGGGGCTGCAGGCCGAACCGTCGGTGCAACTGGCCGGCGTGTGGGGGCGCGACCTCGGCAAGAGCCAGGCGCTGGCTGCCGACCTCGACATCACCCCCTACGACGAGGTCGATCAGATGTTCGCCGACGTAGACGCGGTCGCGTTCTCGGTCCCGCCGCACGTGCAGTCCGAGGTGGCGGTGCGTGCGGCGCGGCTGGGCAAGCACCTGCTGCTGGAGAAGCCGATCGCCGTCACACCCGCCGCGGCCGCGGAGTTGGCCGCGGCGGTCGATGCTGCCGGCGTCGCGTCGGTGGTGTTCTTCACCGGGCGCTACGACGCCGCCCAGCGAGCGTGGGTGGAGCAGACCGCGCGGCGAACCGACTGGGACGCCGCCGCAGGCCTGTGGCTCGGTTCCGCGTTCGCCTCGGACAGCCCTTTCGACACACCCTGGCGGCACGAGAAGGGCGGCCTGTGGGACGTCGGCCCACACGCCCTCGCCATGCTGTCCGGGGTGCTCGGGCCCATCGAGCGGATCACCGCCCGGGCGGGTCGCCGCGATCTCGTGCACCTGGTGACCGGGCACGCCTCCGGCGCCAGCGCCACGTACTCGGTGAGCATCGACACCCCGGAGGCCGCGGCTGTCACCAGCTTGACGGTCTGGGGACCGGCCGGACGGACCGAGCTTCCCGCCGGGCCCGCCGATCCCAGCGCCGCCCTCGCCACCGCGGCCCGGGAGCTGGCCGCCGCCGCGCGGCAGCAGCACCCCAGCCACCCTCTGGACGTCCACTTCGGCCGGCATGTCGTCGACCTGCTCGCGGACGCCCAGTCCCAGCTCGCGGCTGGCTGACCGCCGTCGCCCAACACCTGCGAGCGTTGATGAGGCCAAGATCACCCATCCGATGGACAGTGTCACGGCAGGCCCGTCCACGTGGCGGGCGGTCCGGCGCGCCGGCGTCCGAGCCAGTGTTCGCCACGGTGCCTCGCACCGTGCTGTCCGGTGCCTGAGCACAATGATCGGGCCGGCGAGATAGCGTTCCCCACGACACGTGGCATGAGGGGAGGGCGATCATGAGACTGCTGTTGATAGGCGCGCCCGGCGCGGGCAAGGGCACCCAGGGTGAACGGTTGGCCACTCGCCTCGGGGTGCGGCACATCGCGACCGGTGACCTGCTCCGTGCCGAGGTCAAGGAGGGCACGCCGCTAGGGAAATCCGTCGCGGACTACCTCGACCGTGGTCAGCTGGTTCCCGATCAGTTGATCCTCGACCTGGTGATGCCGAAGTTGCTGGCCGCCAGCCGCGACGGTGGGTACATCCTCGACGGCTTTCCCCGGTCGGTGGCCCAGGCCGTTGAGGCCCGCGAGCTGGCGGATCATGCGGACGCCGCAGCCGAACACGTGGTGTTTCTGCAGGCCCCCCGGGAGGCACTCGTGCAGCGCCTGCTCGCCCGTGCGGTCGCCGAGGGGCGCAGCGACGACACCCAGGACGTGATCGTCAACCGGCTGCGGATCTTCGAGGAGGCGACGAGCCCGCTGGTCGACTACTACCGGGGTCGCAACATGCTGCACGTCATCGACGCGGACCAGTCGGCCGACGACGTCATGGCCGCGATTCTTGCCGCGATCGGCACGGTCTGAGCCCGGCCGCGCGGGCGTTTCCATTCGCCACGGCAGCTGGCGCGGCGTTAGAATGTTTATCGACGGTTACGCAGTCAGCCGTCGAACGTCGAGCGTTCACAAAGGTTGACGCCGTTTGCGGCACGGGCTGAGCCCCGAATTCCGGGCTCAAGGGTACGCGCTGCCGGTTGCGTCTCACCTCCGGTCACCTTCGAGGTATGCATGACCGCACTGCCGGCAATTCCGTGGCAATCCCGTCCGTTTCCCGACGTCGCCTACGTCGACAACGTGTACGTCGACAGCGAGACAGCCAGCCCCGAAGCGCATGAGGGCTCATTCGCTGACATCGTCGAGCGGTTGTTCCCTGCCTTCGAGGACCACTTGCCGCTGGGCACGATCGTCGGGGTTGTCAAAGAATCCCGCGAGCACCTCCGAGGTTCGCCCGTCGGCGCGTTGCCCGAGTTGACCGAGCGGCTTGCCCGCGAGCGCCTCAGCGCACTGAGCATGGCGTCCGAATCAGGCCCGACCCTGGCCGATACCAGCCTGAACTCGGCTTCCGCGGCCGCTCCATCGCGACGGCGCTGACCGCCGACGTCAGCGCGGCGGCTGGACGGCTGACGGCGACCGAGGTACAAAGACGGTCCTACCGACCGGGATGGATCGTACGTCCGCAACGAGAAGGAGAACAAGATGAGTGCACTGGACAAGGCCAAGAACAAGGCCGAAGAGACCAGCGGCAAGCTCAAGGAGAAGACCGGCGAAGCAACCGGTGACGAGAGCTTGCAGGCCGAGGGCAACACCGACCAGGCGAAGGGCAACCTGAAGCAGGCCGGCGAGAAGGTCAAGGACGCGTTCAAGGACTGACGTTGGTCATGATCATCCGTTCGTCACGATCGTCCCCGCCCCGGCTCACCGGCGGCGGGGATGATCGACCACCGCAGGCAGCCTCGACCAGAGGTGATTCCGCTCTAGCTCCCAGGAGTGCTCAATGCTCGGCTTGATTATCAGCCTCATCGTCATCGGCCTCATCGCCGGCGCGATCGCTCGGCTCGTGGTGCCCGGCAAGCAGGACCTCAGCATCGTGGCCACGATAATCCTCGGCATCGTCGGGTCGTTCATCGGCGGTTTCCTCGGCTACCTCATCTTCCACAAGGACGGCTCGAACGGCTTCTTCCAGCCGTCCGGCATCATCGGCTCGATCATCGGCGCGATCATCGCCCTGCTGATCTGGCAGCGCGTCGGCCGGCGCTCCGCCGTCCGGTAACCGCGGACGCCGATCCCGGCAGTGTGATCGAGCGCTACTGATTCTCCGGAAAGCCGCAGGGACAGCCACAATTGTGGTAGTCCTTGCGGCTTTCTGGCATTTCCGGCCATGAGTGTTGACAGGTCTCGGCTGGATGCGAGGATCATGGTCAGGACAAGCCCCGGCTATCTCGGCTCACGCGCCTCGGTATCGAGGCAGGAGCGGCCGAGGGGAGGCCCGGTGAGCGACCTCGACTCCGGCTGCCGGGCGGACTGCCCACCCCGGTCGCTGGTGCTGCTGGAGAATCGGGGAACCGCGGCGGTACTGCTGGCTGCCGATTCCACGGTGCTGTGGACCAGCGCCCAGTACCGGCAGCTGGTGGGCTGCGACAGCCCGCTCGGTAGGCCGTGGGCCGCCACCCTGCCCGAGGACATGGCACCGCACGCGCAACGTCTGGTGGCCGGGTTGCTGAACCACCAGGACCTCGACGAAATCTTGGTGAGCGCTCGACCGCGACCGCGATGGTTCGGGGTGACGTCCGCGGCCGCGCGGGGGGCGGACGGGCCACCGTCCGGTGTGCTGCTGGAGGTAGCGGAGCTGACCGGGACCGACGACCCGGCAACACCGTCGTCGGCGCCCGTCATCAGGGATCAGCTGACCGGTCTGTACAACCGCCGCGCGTTCCTCGACCTGGCGGGGCTGGACGTACCCAAGCTGTCGCCGTTCCACGCGGTGGCGTTCGTCGACGTGCGGCGGTTCCGGAGCATCAACGAGCTCTGGGGCCACTTCGCCGGCGACGAGTGCCTGATCGCCGTGGGCCGGTGGCTGCGCTCGATCGTCTCACCGGCGGATCTGGTGGCCAGGCTCTCGGGTGATGAGTTCCTGATCTTGTGCACCGCCGGCTCGGAGCTCGCCGGCGAACTGCGCCAGTCCGCGGAGCGCACGCTCGACATCGCCGGCCGGCCGATGCGGGTCGCCCTGCAAGCCGGATTGGCCCGGCGTCAACCGGGCGGTTCGCTGCTGGACACCGCCGAGCAGGCCGAACGGGCGCTGGGCGCGGCCAAGCGCGAGCCGTGGCGGACGGTGGTCGAATGGCTGCCCCGGCATTCCGCCGCCGCCTCCGAGGTGGCGACGCTCGAAGACGCGGTGCGCCAGGCGGTCTCAGCGGGAGAGGTCGGCGTGCACTTCCAGCCCCTGGTCAACCTGGCACGCCAGGAGGTGCACGGGTTCGAGTCGCTGATCCGGCTGGGCGGCGCGGCCGGTGAACTGCCGGTGGAGCGGATCATCGCGGCCAGCCACCAACTCGGCCTCACGCCGCACCTGGCCGAGGTCGTCTTCGATCAGGCGCTGGCGGGGGGCCGCTCGCTGCGGAACCGGTTCCCGGGTGCGGTGATCGGCATCAATATCTCTCGGCAGTTCCTGGGAACGGGCCTTGCCATCGATACCGTCGTGCGCTGTGCCACCAGAGCGGGGCTGCCACTGTCCCAGGTCGTCGTGGAGCTGACCGAGGACGCCGCCGCCGGACTCACCGCGGAGTTGCTGGTCACCGAGATGCGCCGGGGCGCCGAACTGGGCCTGCGAATGGTCATCGACGACTTCGGCCGCGGCGAAACCTCACTGGCCTTGCTGCGCACCCTGCCGCTGAGCGCCATCAAACTGGATCGATCGCTGCTGCCGGTCGACGACGATCCGCGCGCGTGGAACTTTCTCGAGGGCGCGTCGTCGCTGCTGCGCAATCTGACCGACGACCTGGTGGTCGAAGGTGTCGAGACGGCGTTCCAGTCCCGCCGGCTGCGCGAGATCGGGATCGAACTGCAGCAGGGCTACCTGTTCGGCCACCCGAAGCCGAGCGACTACTGGCTGGCTCATCCGGTGCCGCTGCCGCGCTAGGTGAGCGCCGCCTGCAGACGTTGGGCGCCTGCCGTGAGGATCGGAGCGAGGCGCTGGCCGGGTGAGCGCCCGAGCCGCTCGATCGGGCCTGAGATCGAGATGGCCGCCACCACCTGGCGCCCGCGGCCGAACACCGGGGCCGACACCGATGCCACCCCCGCCTCGCGTTGCCCCACCGACTGTGCCCAGCCCCGGCGGCGGACCTCCGCCAGTGAGCGGTCGGTGAACTGCGCCGTCTGCAGCAGGTGCGACACCGCGTCCGGTGGCTCCCACGCGCACAGCACCTGCGCGCCGGAGCCCGCGGTCAGCGGCAGCCGGGCACCCAACGGCACTGTGGTCCGCAGCCCGGCTGCCCGTTCGGCCGCTGCCACGCACACCCGGTCACGGCCGTCCCGGCGGTAGAGCTGCGCGCTCTCGCCGGACGTGTCGCGAACCCAGGCGAGCACGTCGATCGCCCGGTCCAGCAACGGGTCGCCGGCGGTCGCGGCCAGTTCGGCCAGTCGCGGGCCGGGAATGAACCGGCCCTCGGAGTCGCGGATCAGCAGCCGGTGCACCTCCAGCGCGACCGCAAGCCGGTGCGCCGTCGCGCGGGGGATCTGGGTGCGCTCCACCAGATCCGACAGGGCCGCCGGGCCGTCGGCGGCCGCGGCCAGAATGGCAACCGTCTTGTCCACCACGCCGATGCCGCTATGCTGTCCCATAGCTCGATATTAATGTCTCACGTTGTGAGAAGCAAGATGATGGCACGGCGATGCGAAGAGGAGCCTGTTGATGGGTAAGACGCTGGCGGAGAAGCTGTGGGACAGCCATGTCGTGCGCAGCGCACCGGGTGAGCCGGACCTGCTCTTCATAGACATGCACCTCATCCACGAGGTGACCAGCCCGCAGGCGTTCGACGGGCTGCGGCTGGCGGGCCGTCCGTTGCGCCGTCCCGACCTCACGCTCGCCACCGAGGACCACAACGTCCCCACCCTCGATATTCTCAAGCCGATCGCGGACCCGGTCAGCCGAGTGCAGGTCGAGACACTGCGCCGCAACTGCGCCGAATTCGGCGTGACGCTCTACCCGATGGGCGACGCCGAGCAGGGCATCGTGCACGTGATCGGGCCGCAACTGGGCATCACCCAGCCCGGCATGACCATGGTGTGCGGTGACTCGCACACGTCCACCCACGGGGCGTTCGGTGCGCTGGCCTTCGGCATCGGCACCAGCCAGGTCGAGCACGTGATGGCCACCCAGACCCTGCCGATGGACCGGCCGAAGACCATGGCCGTCACGGTGAACGGGGCACTGGCCGACGGGGTGACCCCGAAGGACGTCATCCTGGCCGTGATCGCGCGCACCGGTACCGGCGGCGGTCAGGGCTACATGGTCGAGTACCGCGGCGACACCTTCACCGGCATGAGCATGGAAGGCCGCATGACGGTGTGCAACATGAGCATCGAATGGGGCGCCAGGGCTGGCATGATCGCACCGGACGAGGTCACGTTCGAGTACCTGCGGGGCCGTCCGCACGCGCCCGCGGATGACGACTGGGATGCCGCCGTGACGTACTGGAAGACCCTCGTCACCGATCCGGACGCCGAGTTCGACGCCGAGGTGGTGTTGGACGCGGCCGAGATCAGCCCGTTCGTCACCTGGGGCACCAACCCGGGCCAAGGCGCACCGCTGTCGGCCACCGTCCCGGACCCCGCCGACTTCGCCGATCCCTCCGACCAGGTGTCGGCGGCCAAGGCCCTCAGCTACATGGGACTCTCCGCGGGAACACCGCTGCGCGACATCACCGTCGACACGGTGTTCGTCGGGTCCTGCACCAACGGCCGGATCGAGGACCTGCGGGCCGCCGCCGAGGTGTTGCAGGGCCGTCGGGTGGCCGACGGCGTGCGGATGCTGGTGGTGCCGGGATCGATGCGCATTCGGGCTCAGGCCGAGGCCGAGGGCCTGGATGCGGTGTTCACCGCAGCCGGGGCGGAGTGGCGCCAGGCCGGCTGCTCGATGTGCCTGGGCATGAACCCGGACCAGCTCGCGCCGGGGGAGCGCAGCGCGTCCACCTCCAACCGCAACTTCGAGGGACGCCAGGGCAAGGGCGGCCGGACGCATCTGGTGTCGCCGCTGGTCGCCGCCGCCACGGCCGTCACCGGCCACCTGGCCAGTCCGGCCGACCTGTAAGGGAGCGCGCAACAACCATGGACAAGTTCTCAGTGCACACCGGACGCGCGGTGCCGCTGCGCCGCAGCAATGTCGACACCGACCAGATCATCCCGGCCGTCTACCTCAAGCGGGTCACCCGCACCGGCTTCGAGGACGCGCTGTTTCAGGCCTGGCGAGCGAACGAGCCGGGCTTCGTCCTGAACCAGGAGCGCTACGCCGGCGCCAGCGTGCTGGTGGCCGGTCCCGACTTCGGCACCGGATCGTCCCGTGAACACGCCGTCTGGGCGCTCTGGGACTACGGTTTCCGGGTCGTCATCTCGCCACGCTTCGCCGACATCTTCCGGGGCAACTCGCTCAAGGCGGGGTTGCTGACGGTAGTGCTGGCGGAGAATATCGTGCAGCGGCTGCTCGACGACATCGAGGACGACCCCACCATCGAGGTCACCCTCGACCTGCTGGAGCGGCAGGTCCGCTGGCCGGGTGAGGTGCATGACTTCGCGCTCGAGGACTACACGCGGTGGCGGTTGCTCGAGGGCCTGGACGACATCGGCCTGACGCTGCGCGAACCCGAGCTCATCGACGCCTACGAGCAGGACCGCAAGCCGTGGCTGCCCAAGCTGCCGCAGGCAACCGTGCGCTGACCCGACCCCCTGAGCCGAGTGGACTGAGCCCGTGCTCGGCGCTCAGCGCTTGGGACGCGGGTAGTAGTCGGCCGCTACCACCGCGTCGCGGCTCGTGGACAGTGCCCACACCGATCCCTTGCGCGTCGGGTGCTGGCTGGCGTCCACGCCGAGCCCCTCGAGCAACGTCGGAATGGCGCCGCCCTGGCTGCACACCACGCTGCTGCCAGGGGCGCGCATCAAAGAGCGCACCTGATGCACTGCTGCCTGCTGGTTGTTGGAACAGCCCTCGTCGGACAGCAGCGGGGCGCTGGTCACCGCGAGCCCGAGGCAGTCCGCCAGCGGAGCGACCGTCTGCTCGCAGCGAACGCGGTCCGCCGACAGTACCCGCCGCGGGCCGAACAGCGCGAGCAGCGGGGCCAGCGCCCGGGCGTCGCGCCGGCCGACCTTGTCGAGCGGGCGCAACCGGTCGTCCCCGTCGTACTCGCTGCGCTTGCCGGCGCGGGCATGGCGTACCAGCAGGAGCGTCCGGGTGTCGGCGGGCAGCCGTGCGAAGTCGGCGAGGACGCCACGGTCGATGGGATAGGTCATCAGCTTGGCCGCCTCGGCGATCGTCAACCACCGCAGCGAGTCCACCTCGTCGTTGGCGGTGTGCTCGCCGCCGCGGTGCCGCATGGCCCAGAAGTGCACGGTCTTGAGGGCGTCGGAGTCCACCGGGTACTCCACGCAGGCCAGCCTGCGGCCCACCTCGACCCGCGCGCCGGTCTCTTCGTAGACCTCGCGGGCCGCCGCGGCGAGGACGTGCTCGCCAGGTTGCAGCTTGCCCTTGGGCAGGCTCCAGTCGTCGTACTTGGGCCGGTGTGCCACGGCGACCAGCAGGTCCGGGCCGTCATGGCGCCACAGCACACCGCCCGCGGCGGGGGTGGCTTTGCGGCGGGGTGAGCCGGTCACTCGCCGCGAGGAGCTAGCCGCTTGAGCAGCACGTCCTGGTAGTCCACCGACTTCGCGCCGCCGCCGCGGACCCAGCGGTCGTCACCCTGCAGTTCCCAGGCCGCGGTGTCGGGATCGAAGGCGAGGTCCAGCGTCGCGCGGAGCTGGTCGACGTTGGCGCCGGTGACCTGGGTCAGCACCTCGACCCGGCGATCGAGGTTGCGGTGCATCAGGTCCGCCGAGCCGATCCAATACTCCGGCTCGCCGTCATTGGCGACGTAGAAAATCCGGGAGTGCTCCAGGAACCTGCCCAGGATCGACCGGACGGTGATGTTCTCGCTCAGGCCGGGAACGCCGGCCTTGATGGTGCAGAAGGTCCGCACCATCAGCTCGACCTTCACGCCGGCCCCGGAGGCGCGATACAGGGCGTCGATCAGGATCTCGTCCACCAGGTGGTTGCACTTGATCTGGATATGGGACGACTTGCCGGCCTTGGCGTTCTCGATCTCACGCTCGATCCGCGCCAGCAGGCCGGGGCGCAAGCCCTGCGGCGCGACGAGCAGGGTGCGGTACTCGGTCTGGCGGGAGTAGCCGGTGAGGACGTTGAACAGATCCGTGAGGTCGGCGCAGATCCTCTCGTCGGCAGTGAACAGGCCCAGGTCCTCGTACAGCCGGGCGGTCTTCGGATGGTAGTTGCCGGTGCCGATGTGGGCGTAGCGGCGCAGCGAGCCGCCTTCCTGGCGCACCACGAGCGAGGTCTTGCAGTGCGTCTTGAGCCCGACCAGGCCGTACACGACGTGGCAGCCGGCGCGCTCCAGGGCGCGGGCCCAGCGGATGTTGGCCTGCTCGTCGAACCGCGCCTTGATCTCGACCAGCACCATCACCTGCTTGCCGGCCTCGGCCGCGTCGATCAGCGCGTCCACGATCGGGGAGTCGCCCGACGTCCGGTACAGGGTCTGCTTGATGGCCAGCACGTTCGGGTCCGCCGCCGCCTGCTCGATGAAGCGCTGCACGCTGGTGGCGAAGGACTCGTACGGGTGGTGGACGAGGACGTCGCCCTCCCGCAGCGTGGCGAACACCGACTTCGGGCTCTCCCCGTCGGCGAACCGCGGGTGCGTCGCCGGCACGAACGGCCGCTCCTTCAACGCCGGGCGGTCGACGTCATAGACCTGCCAGAGCGCGGTGAGATCGAGCAGCCCCGGTACCCGCACCACCTCGCCGGCCGCCACGTCGATCTCGCTGGTGAGCAGCGTCAGCACCTCGTCGTCGATGTCATCGGCGACCTCCAGACGGACCGCGGGGCCGAACCGGCGGCGGACGAGCTCGCGTTCCAGCGCCTGCAGCAGGTCCTCGTCCCGGTCCTCGTCGACCTCGAAGTCGGTGTTGCGGGTGACCCGGAACAGGTGGTGCTGGACGATCTCCATGCCCGGGAAGAGCGCGGACAGGTGCGCCGCGATCAGGTCCTCGATGGGCAGGAACTCCGCGTCCTCTGCCGTCCGGCGGACGACGACGAACCGGGCGACGTTGTTGGGCACCTTGACGCGGGCGAAGCGGTCGACGTCCGAGTCGGGGTCGCGCACCAGCACGGCGAGGTTGAGCGAGAGCCCGGAGATGTAGGGGAACGGGTGCGCCGGGTCCACGGCCAGCGGCGTCAGCACCGGAAAGATCTTGGAGTGGAAGTACTCGGTCAGCTCCTGCTGCTGGGCCAGGTCCAGGTGCTCCCAGCGCAGGATGCGGATGCCCTCCTCCGCCAGCGCCGGCGCGATGTCGGTGAGAAAGCACCTCGCGTGCCGCGCGGTCAGCTCCCGGCTGCGTTCTGACACCAACGCGAGGATCTCGCGCGGTGAGAGCCCGTCCGGGGACCGGACCGTCAGGCCCATCTCCATCCGGCGCTTCAAACCGGCGACCCGGACCATGTAGAACTCGTCCAGGTTGCTCGCGAAGATCGAGAGGAACTTCATCCGCTCCAGCAGCGGCTGGCGGCGGTCCTCGGCCAGTGCCAGCACCCGGGCGTTGAAGTTGAGCCACGACATCTCGCGGTTGGAGAACCGGACCTCGGGCAGATCGGCCGCGTCATCGGCACCCGGGGCCAGCTCGGTGGACAGGGCCGTCGGGTCTGTCACGGCAACGGTCTCGGTCATGAAGCCATCATGCCTGGCACCGGGCGCCGATATCGATCTCGGGTACTGCGGCAGAGCCGGCGCCTTGATCGTCGGGGCTCCCATGGCACGCTGCCGGGTCCAGCTCGGCCGCACAGCCGAGCGGAATGGCTCCGGGTAAGGTCGGCGGATGAACAGCGCGACTCACACCAGCCGAGCGGTGACCACGCCGAGCGCCGCCCCGTTGCGATCGATTCGATCCTGATCTGATGCGCATCCTGCTCACCGGTGGCGCCGGTTTCATCGGCCGGCACGTCGTTGCGGTTCTGCTCGAACGCGGGCATGAGGTACGAGTGCTGGATTCACTGCGGCCCGACGTGCACGTCGGTGTCTTATGGCAGGCCCCGGACACGGTCCAGCTGAACATTGGTGATGTGCGCGACTCCGCTGCGGTGGACGCTGCTTTGACCGACATTGACGCGGTCGTGCATCTGGCAGCGAAAGTCGGCCTCGGGGTGTCGGTCGCCGACCTTCCCGACTACGCGGCGTCCAACGACGTGGGAACCGCCGAGGTACTCGCGGGGATGTCCAGGGCCGGGGTTGGTCAGTTGGTGCTGGCAAGCTCGATGGTGGTCTATGGCGAGGGCCTGGGACGCTGTGCCGAGCACGGCGCGAAGAGTCCCGGCCCCCGACTGGAAGCCGCCTTGGCGGCCGGGCACTTCGAGCCTCCCTGTCCGGTGTGCGAACGCCCGTTGGGCACCGAGTTGGTTGACGAGTCGGCTCCCGTCGACCCGCGAAACGCCTATGCCAGCAGCAAGTTGGCGCAGGAACTTTACGCGAGCAACTGGGCGCGAGCCACCGGAGGTTCGGTAGCGGCAATGCGCTACCACAATGTCTACGGCCCGGGCATGCCACGTAATACCCCCTATGCGGGAGTGGCTGCCATCTTCACCTCGGCCCTGCGCAGGCGCGAGGCGCCGAGGGTCTTCGAAGACGGTGAAATGCGTCGGGACTTCGTGCACGTCCGGGACATCGCCCGCGCCACCGTGCTTGCCGCCGAACGGCACCGCGATGGCGTCCGTGCGTTCAATGTCGGCTCCGGATGCCCTCGCACGGTGGGCGAAATGGCTGCCAATCTGGCGACCGCGATGCATGGGCCGCAGCCCGTCATCACCGGGGACTACCGACTCGGCGACGTGAGGCACATAACGGCCGACTCCTCTCGGCTGAGAAACGAACTCAGCTGGACACCCCAGGTGAGCTTCGCCGACGGGATGCTCGAGCTGGCTGAACTCGAGAGTTCAAGCAGGTAGCGGGAGCTGGACCGTGAACTCGCAGCCGTCGGCGGTGTTGTTGACCGCCACAATGCCCAGATGCGCCGTGATGATGCCTCGAGTGATGGCAAGCCCGAGGCCTGCTCGACCGCCGAGATCCGGCGACGGCGTGCGGGCCTGCTGGCCGCGGTAACCGACGTCGAACAACCGGGGCATGTCATGAGCTGCGATTCCACCGCACTGGTCGCGAACCCGGACGCGCACCGCGGGGCCACTGTCGCCGATGGCGGAGCTGACGCCGATCGCCACCGTCGTATCCGGCGCCGAATGCCGAATGGCGTTGATCAGCAGGTTGGTGATGGCCCGGTTGAGTTCTGCGCTGTTGCCGACGACCTCCTGAGTATCACAACCGGTGATGCTCGCCTCGCGAACCAACTGCACCCGCTGCAGCTTGGCCACCGGTTCAAGCGCCGCGACACAGTCGGAGACGAGATCGTCGAGGTTCACCCGGTCGGTCCGAGCCCGTGGCGCACCGGCCTGGAGCCGGGAGATCTCGAAAAGGTCATCGACCATGCCGGCCAGCCGGTCGACCTCGATGCGCATCTGCTTGTGATAACGATCCGGAGACTCGGCGATGCCGTCCTCCAACGCCTCGGCCATGGCCCGAAGGCCGGCCAGCGGGGTGCGCAGATCATGCGAAACCCACGCCACCAGTTCCCGACGCGACGCCTCCAGAGCCCTTTCCCGGTCTCGGGTCTCGGTCAGCGTTTGCGCGGTGCTGTCGAGTTCGGCGCGCAGTCGTCGCAGCTCTCCGGACAGCTGACGGCCGTCTTGCGCGGGCAACTGCCCCGCCCGCAAGGCATCCACCGCCGCGTGGATGACCTCGCTGTCTCGGGTGAAACGCCGTGCCATGAAGATCGCGGCGAATGCGGCCATGAGGCCGGCCAGGCACGCGACGCTGACGGTGACGTACTCATCGCCCTTGGTCAGGAACATGGCGCGGGTGTTGCCGATCAACGCGCCGATGGACGCAGCCGTGGCCACGACCGAGACTGAGAGCAGGGCGAACGGCTGGGACCGCCTGCTCAACGGCCACGTCACCAGCCAGGCGATCGCCGCCCCGAAGCCACCCCAGAGCAGCGCCGTCTCAGTGATGTGCAGCGCTTGCATCACCGGGATTGACCCATGCTCCCACTTCGCTGTGCCATGGCATCCGAATCGGTCGCCGTGGATGTCGCCGTGGAGGAGGTTGACGGCGCTTGGGCGTCTATCCGATATCCGACTCCCCAGATCGTCTGGATCAGGACGGGTGAACGAGGGTCGTCCTCTATCTTCTCGCGGACGCGCCGGACATGGACCGTCACGGTGGAATGGTCACCGAACGTCCAGCCCCAAACGGCGCTCATCAGCTGGCTCCGGCTGAACGCCTCACCCGGATGTGACATCAGGTAGATCAGTAGGTCGAGTTCGCGCACCGTGAGCTTGAACTCGACACCGCCCTTGCTTGCGCGGCGAGCCGCGGTATCCACCGAAATCGGCCCAACCTTCAAGACCCTGGCCGGAACGGCGGCCGTCTGGGCTCGGCGCAGCAGCGATTCGACCCGGAGCACCAACTCGCGTGGAGAGAACGGCTTGGTCAGGTAGTCGTCGGCGCCCATCTCCAGGCCGGCGATCCGATCATCCTCCTCGCCCAACGCGGTGAGCATGATCACGGGAAGGACAGGATGGTTGATGCGAAGCCGGCGGCATATCTCTACACCGTCGAGGCCGGGCAGCATCAGGTCGAGCACAACCAGGTCATGGCCACCGGCATCCTGAGCTGTGACGATTCTCGCTCCGGAAACGCCGTCGGCGATCGCCTCGCACTGATGGCCCGCCCTCCTCAGATACGAGACGACCACTTCGGCGACGGTCGGATCGTCCTCGATCACAAGGACGTTGGCCATGACATCCAGCTTAGGTGCAGCCGAGCGCCATGCGCCGAGCGCCACGCTTGAGGCAGGGTTGCGCGTGTTTTGCGAGCTGTAAAAGTTGTCTTCCTCGCTGGCCCCGACGTAGCGTCACAGCATGATCGACCTTATTTTGCCGTGTCTCGACGAGGCGCTGGCGTTGCCGTGGATCATGAAGCGCCTTCCCGCCGGCGTTCGTGCCATCGTTGTCGACAACGGCAGCGCCGATGGAAGCGCGGAGGTCGCTGTCGCACTCGGTGCACGGGTCATCTCCTGCGAGCAACGGGGCTACGGAGCGGCGTGTCATGCCGGGTTACTGGCGAGCGACGCCGAACTCGTCGGCTTTTGCGACTGTGATGGCTCCGTTGACCCGGCGGTGGTGCCTGCATTCGCAGAGCTGGTCTCGTCAGGCGTCTCTGACCTTGTGGTCGGCAGGCGGCGGCCTGTGAGTGCCGGCGCCTGGCCGCTGCACGCCAGGCTCGCGAACACGGGGCTCGCGTGGTGGTTGCGTCGAACGACCGGCGCGCAGCTGCACGATATCGGCCCGCTGAGGGTCGCTCGCCGGGTCTGCCTGCTCGGGCTTGGACCGATCGACCGGCGCAGCGGATATCCGCTGGAGACCGTGGTACTGGCGGCACGAGCCGGCTGGAAGATCACCGAATGCGACATCGCCTACCGGCCGCGTGCCGGCCGTTCCAAGGTGACCGGCACGGTGTCGGGAACACTGCGCGCCGTGCAAGACATGTCGGCGGTGCTGGCTCGATGAGCGACTGCCGGCTCACGAGCATCGCGGTGATAGCGAAGGAACCGCTGGCGGGCAAGGCCAAGACCCGCCTCATCTCTCCGGGCGTGAGCGCGGTCGCAGCCGCATCCCTGGCCGAGTGCGCGCTGCAAGACACCCTGGACGCGCTCGCCGCCGTGGACGCCTTGCACCGGGTGCTGATATTCGATGGCAGGCCGCCGTCCTGGACGCCCGGTTCGTGGCGAATCCAGGCGCAGTCTTGCGGGTTGCTCGATGAGCGATTGGCCAGTGGATTCGATCGGCTGGCAGCTGGGCCTGCACTGCTGGTCGGCATGGACACCCCGCAACTGCGCCCGGCCGATCTCGGATTCGACTACATGACCTACGACGGATGTCTGGGGCTGGCATCCGACGGCGGATACTGGGCCATCGGTTTTGCCGATCCCCGTGCGGCCAGGGCAGTTATCAGCGGTGTGCCGATGTCTGAGCCCGCCACCGGCGCCATCCAGTTGGACCGGATGCGCTCGGCCGGCATGCAGGTGCAGCTTCTGCCCGTCCTCACCGATGTCGACACCGCCGCCTCAGCCGACCAGGTGGCAGCCCTCAGTCCGTACACGAGATTCGCTGCGCGTTGGCGTGAGTTGCGGGCTGAGCGGTCGATCGGCGCAGGTCGACTGCGGTGACTGCAGATGACGGCGGTTGGAATGCGCAGGCACGGGGCCCGTATGCGCAGGCACTGCTGTCGCAACAGGACCTCGAACTCGTTGCCGGAGACGGACGGATTGTGCAATTGGATATCCGGCGTTACCTCGCTGATGCCGATGAGGTCGATGCCACGGTGCTCCAACGTTGCGTGCCGCCGGTGCTGGATGTCGGCTGCGGACCAGGTCGCATCGTGTACGCCTTCGCGTCGGCCGGCATGGCGGTCCTCGGCGTCGACGTCGCTGATGTCGCCGTCGAACTCACCACCGACCGCGGTGGCTCAGCGCTCACCAGAAGCGTCTTTCAACGAGTGCCGGGAGAGGGCCGGTGGCCGACAGTGCTCGTGCTGGACGGCAACATCGGCATCGGTGGAGACGTCGACCGGCTCTTGGACCGGCTCATTGAACTGATGTCGGGCACCGGCCAGTTGATCGTCGAGGTGAGTTGTGATTCGGCGACCCCCACGCCTACCGACGAGGTGCTATCCGTCAGATTCGCTGTGGGGAACTCAGTCGTCGGCCCGGTCTTCGACTGGTCCGTGGTGGACGAGGCATCCTTGATCAGCCGCGCACGCCGACTCGGCCTCGCGGCCGCGGGTCAATGGTCAGCAGGGGGCAGGGCCTTCGTACGCCTGGTGCGAGCAGTGGACAGCCCGTAGGCAGCCACCGTGCTTGCCGCGATGACCAACATCAGGATGGCGGTGTCGAGAAGGTAGTTCCGCTGCAGCAGAGTCAGGGATTTCGCCCCATACTTGTGCTGGCGCCAGATCAGGAACACTGCCACCGACAGCACCGAGGCCGCGCAGATCAGTCCGCCCTGCAGGAACGGGCGGAACCGAGCGGGCACGTGACGGTTGGTCATCCAACCGATGCCCAGGACGAGCGGTGCGAGGACGACGTCGTGCACCAGAACCGAGCCGAGCAACCACTTGGCCAGTCCAGGTAGGGCCGCACGTTGCTGTTGCCACAGCCGAAGGCCGCCGTAAACCACGACGGCGGCGCCCAGGGCGCCCAGGGCGCCTCGCAGAATCCGATCCTTCATCATCGCACCATGATTCGGTTGAGCCACTTGGTCTGCAGCACCCCGGCCCGGTCGGGCGCGATCAAACGCAGGGGATAACCGTGATCTATATTCAAGCGCTCGCCGTTGAGATGGGTGGCAAGCAGAGCGTGCTCGAGCTGGCCGTCGCTGAGATGAGAGCTGCCGTACGCCCCGTTTTCCATCGAGCCGACGGTGACTCTCGAGGCCTTCGAACCGCCCGCTCGGACAACCAGGTCGAGCAGTCGAGGTCCCCGCCAGCGCGCGGACCGGCTCCAGCCCTCGACACAGGCGATCGGCAGCGTGGTCTCGAAGGCATCAAGCGCCTCCAGCTCGGCCAATGTGAGCGTGAATCCGCGCGGACCGGTGACGGCGAGCCGGTATTGCGGCGAACGCGCGACGGTGAGCACCCCGGCCGCAAGGGCGGTCTTGTTGACCGGCAGGTTCTGCGGACCGCTCGACGGTCTGCGAGGCGCGAGCAGCGCGACCGGTTCGAGCACCGGAATCACCTGTCCGACCGTTGTTATCGCCACCAGGCCAACTCCGGCCCCGGCGGCTGCCAGCATGCCGCGTCGGCTGATCCCGCCGTCCTCGACGTGCTCGATGTGAGCCGGCTGGGCGGGTTCTGGTACCCCAGAGTTGATCGAAGAGCTGTCGGATCGGCGCCACATCGGCGTGGACAGGCCCTCCCGGATGAGTGGCAGCTTGACCGCGATGTGCAGCACCAGGGACCCGATGATGATCCAGGAAAGCCAGTAGTGCACGCCAATGAAGCCCCACGGCCAGGCATACCACTGCAGGACGTTCATCAACCCGGTCACCAGTTGCAGCACTGAAGTGGCGACCAGGACGCCGATCGACAGCCGTTCCAGTCCATGCACGACCGAGCGGACCGCGGGCCATGCCCAGAACCTGTGGTAAACCGACCACAGCTTGAGCAGCAGCAGCGGAATGGCCGCGATGCCGGTGACCACGTGGATGCCCTGGGTCAGTCGATAGCCCCAGGACGGCGTCGCGGGCTCGGGCAGCCAGGCCCACTGCGTGTACTGGTAATGGCTCAACAAGCCCGTGACGAAGCACAGCGTGAAGGCGATACCGAGCAGCCGGCCGATCCGCGCGGTGACGGCAGTGCTGCGCAACGGTGAGCGCAAGTGCGGCCAGAAGGGCGGCTCTGTCGCCAAACGGCTTAGGACATGGACCAATGACGGCATCCTGGATGGACTGCTGGTCGGCTTCACTCAGTCAGTCTCCGCCTGGATCGGAGCGATACTTCTTACGTTGCAAGGAACATCGGCCAGTCAACCGCTCCGCATCCGCACTCTCCAGCCGCGAGATGTCACGCTGTCGGGTGTGCAGGCAACAACCGCTTCCGCCAGGGTCCTCCTTGTTGCCGCCTTCACCGCCGAGATGGCCCTGGTGGGATTGGGTCTGAACGGCGATTTGCACGGCAACGTCTTTCTCCTGGAATTGCTCGCGCTGGTCCCCTTCCTGATCTCGCTCCCCGCGCTGGTGTGGGCCAGGATCAGTTCCAAGACAGCCTTGATGCTGATCATCGGCGTCGGTATCGCGCTGCAATGCCTCGCCGTTTCGGCGCCGCCGACGTCCAGCGATGACTTCAACCGCTACGTGTGGGACGCAAAGGTCCAGCTGGCCGGCATCGATCCGTACCGATTCACGCCTGACTCCGCCGGCCTGGCGAAATTGCGTGAGCGGCCGCTGTTTTATCCGGGAACCGATTGTGCCTGGCCGTTGGGAGGTGGCGTCTGCAGCAAGGTGAACCGGCCCGCGGTCCACACGATTTATCCACCCATCGCCGAGGGCGCCTTCATTGCTGCCCGGCTTGCCAGCGGTGAAGCGAGCGACGGCGCCCTGCCTCTGCAGGTGCTGGCGGCCCTGTCCGCGATCGGGGTCTCGCTGCTGCTGGCGCGTCAGGCCTCGCGCAATCGCATGCCTGCCTGGACGGTAGCGCTCTGGGCCTGGTGTCCGGTTACTGTTTTCGAGCTCGGCAACAACGCTCACATCGACGGCGCCGCGGTTCTGTTGTGCGTCGCCGCCGTTGTGTCGGCCCGGGCAGGCAAATCCAGCTGGGCGGGCGGCCTGGTGGGCGCGGCGATCGCCACCAAGCTGTATCCCGCAGTGTTGCTGCCGGCGTTGCTCGGCCGGAAGGGCGCGGTCGCTGGGAACGGGTGGCGAGTGGCCGCGGCCGCCATAGGTGTCGTCGTGGTGAGCTACCTGCCGCATGTGCTGGCCGTCGGCCTGGACGTTCTCGGTTACCTGCCCGGTTATCTCAAGGACGAGGACTACACCAACGGCGGTCGGTTCCTGCTGCTGAATCTCGTTCTGCCGCGCGGCATTCTGACGGTCGCAGCGGCGCTCATCCTGCTCGCCGGCGCGGCCCTCGCAGCACGCGGGTCCGATCCGCGACGTCCTGAGCGACAGGCTGTATGGCTTGTCGGGTTGACGCTGCTGATCAGCACGCCGTCCTACAGTTGGTATGCGCTTCTCCTGCTGGCACTGGTCTCGATGTCAGGACGGATCGAGTGGCTGGTGTTGTGCATAGCCCCGACCATCGGGATGCTCGGCGCCAACCACGTGAGCCATCCGACGTTGTTCAGGACGTGCTGCTACGGCTTGGGTCTGCTGGCTGCGCTAGTTGGCACGGGATTGCGGCAACGCCGAAAAGTGAGCAACGCCTTGCACGGTGTCGTTGCGACCGGCGCTTCCCCGCCGGTGGAGGCCGGTTCGGTGACCAACCACCCGCAGTGACCTGTCCAGCGACCGGTTGCGGTGGGCATGCCTGGCCGCGCGAGATCGATCTCGGGTGTTGCCGGGCCGGTCGGGGCTTGGGAGTCAGGCGGGGGTGGCGAGACTGGCCGCCATCCGCCCGGTTGCCGGGCCGACGCCCAGAGACAGGCACCGCCGGAGGTCGGCTGCGGAGTCGACGTCTGCTCGGACGCTTGGCGTGGCGAGCAGTTCTACCGCACCCGAGAGCGCGTGTCGCTGCGCCGAGCCGGCCCCGAACAGCGGCTGCAGGCCGAGGCCGGCAGCTGTCAGCAATGTGGTGCCGGTGCCATCGGCATCGCGCACGAACGCGCGTCCGGCGAGCGGAGCGTCGGCGAGCACCGCGAGCAGGTCCTCGCCGCGAAGCGACGGCAGATCGGCGACCATTGCCACCACACCGTCGTCTGGGAAGCGCTGGTTCAGCTCCTGCGCGCCGGCGGTGAGCGCGGCGTTCAGGTCACCCCCGGGATCGTGAAGCACCTCGATGCCGGCGGCGAAGTGGGTGCGGGACTGGGTCGTCACCACGAACACCCCGCCGACGAGTGGCGATTCGGCCGCGCCCAGCGCTGCCGACAGGGTGTCGAGCTGGATCGCGCGCACGAGCTCGGCGTGGTCGCCGAGGCGCCTCGTCGCCCCTCTGAGCCTGGTCTTGGCCGATGCCGCTTCCTTGATCGGGACCAGCACTCGCCACTGCACGCCCCCGATGCTGCCACGAATGGCACACTCGCATCATCCGGCGCGACAGTTGTCATGGCCGCATCGTTGAAGGGAAGACCGTTGGTCCGACGTTTCCCGGAGAAGGTCGGCCCCTACATGGGGTTCGCGGTGGCGGTCGTGTTTCCGCTGACCAGCCTGCTCTTCCGGCGCCGGTGGCACGGTCTGGAGCACATCCCCGATCGCGGGCCGGCCATCGTCGCCGTCAACCATGTCTCCTATGCCGACCCGCTGATCTTCGGCCGGTTCGTGTGGGACGCCGGCCGGATCCCGCGCTATCTCGCCAAGTCGAGCCTGTTCGAGCTGCCCTTCCCGCTGGGCCGCATCATGACCGGCGCGGGGCAGATTCCGGTCCACCGTGGCGCCGCCGACGCCGCCCAGTCACTGCGGGGCGCCGTCGACGCGCTCGGCCGAGGCGAACTCGTGCTGATCTACCCCGAGGGCACGGTCACCCGCGATCCTGGCTTCTGGCCGATGCGCGGCAAGACCGGCGTTGCCCGGCTGGCCCTGCTGGCTCCGGACGTTCCGGTGGTACCGGTCGGCCAGTGGGGTGCGCAGGCCTTCCTGGACGTCTACCACCGGCGATTCCGGCTGCTTCCCCGTACCCGCATCACCATCTCGGCGGGCAAGCCGGTCGACCTGTCGGACTTCACCGGTGCCGAGCCGACGGCCGACGTCCTGGAGGCGATGACGGACCGGATCATGCGGGCCGTCCGGGACCAGGTCGCGTTCGTCCGGGGCGAGGCCGCGCCCGAGGCGTTCCACGTCCACCGCACCGACCGGCCGGAGCGGCCTCGATGAAGGCGGCGGTACTCGGTTCCGGCTCCTGGGGAACCACGTTCGCCAAGGTGCTGGTGGACTCCGGCACCGAGACGGTCATGTGGGCGCGCCGCTCCGAGCTCGCCGAGACGATCACCCGGCAGCACGCCAACCCGGATTATCTCAGCGGCGTCCGGCTGCCTTCGGGGTTGCGGGCGACCAGCGACGCCGCCGAGGCCCTGGACGGGGCTGACCTCGTGGTGCTGGTGATCCCGTCACAGACGCTGCGCGAGAACCTGCGCGGGTGGACGAAGCTGCTACCTCCCGACGCCACCCTGGTCAGCCTGATGAAGGGCATCGAACTGGGGACGGCCAAGCGGATGAGCGAGGTGATCAGCGAGGTCGCCGGCGCGGGCCCGGACCGAGTGGCGGTGGTGTCAGGACCAAACCTCGCCCGCGAGATCGCGCTCGAGCAGCCCACCGCCACGGTGGTGGCCTGCGCCGATGTCGACCGCGGCGCCCAGGTCCAGCGGGCCTGCACCGCACCGTACTTCCGGCCGTACACGAACATCGACGTGGTCGGCACCGAGCTCGGCGGCGCGGTGAAGAACGTCATCGCGCTGGCCTGCGGCATGGCCGCCGGAATGGGGTTCGGCAACAACACCACCGCCTCGCTGATCACCCGCGGCCTGGCCGAGACCTCGCGGCTGGGCCTGGCGCTCGGCGCTGACCCGATGACCTTCGCCGGCCTGGCGGGCCTGGGTGATCTGGTCGCCACCTGCGCCTCCCCGCTGTCGCGCAACCGCAGCTTCGGTGAGCGGCTGGGCAAGGGGGAGTCACTGGAACAGGCGCAGGCCGCGACCCACGGCCAGGTCGCCGAGGGCGTGAAGTCCTGCCGGTCGGTGCTCGACCTCGCGGAGCGGCACGGCGTGGACGTGCCGATCACCCGGGTCATGGAGTCGGTGTGCCGGGGCGTGATCGGGCCGGTCGACGCCGCGCGATTGCTGATGAGCCGCTCCACGAAGAGTGAGTGAGCATCGACTAGCCTCGGGTTTCATGGCGGAACGGATTCGGATCGGCGTCGTCTACGGCGGCCGTAGCAGCGAGCACCCCATCTCCGTCCTCAGCGCGGGCAGCGTGCTGGCGGCGCTTGATCCGGCCAAGTACGAGGTCCTCACCCTCGGCATCACCCGCAAGGGCGCCTGGGTGCGCACCGACGCCGATCCGCGTCAGCTCCAGATTGCCGGCAGCGAGCTGCCCGAGGTGCACTCCGAGGGCACCGAGATCGTGCTGCGTCCCGGAACCTCCGAGGCCGCGGTGTTCGCCGGCAGCTCCGCGCTGGCGCTGCTGGACACCGTCGACGTGGTGTTCCCGGTGCTGCACGGCGCCTACGGCGAGGACGGCACCATCCAGGGCATGTTGGAGATGGCAGGCATCCCCTACGTCGGCCCGGGCGTGCTGGCCAGCGCGGTGGCGATGGACAAGCTGTTCACCAAGGTCGTTCTCGAGGCGGCCGGCCTCGATGTGGGCGAGTACGTGGTGCTGCGGCGCGGGGACCCGGTGCTGGCCGCCGACATCGAGCGGCTCGGCCTGCCGGTGTTCGTCAAGCCCGCGCGCGGTGGTTCCAGCGTCGGCATCAGCAAGGTGCGCTCGTACGCGGACCTCGCCGAGGCCGTCGACCTGGCCCTGGAACACGATTCCAAGGTGCTCATCGAGGCGGCAGTGACCGGGCGTGAGATCGAGTGCGGCGTGCTGCAGGACGCCGACGGGACGGTGTCGGCCTCGCTGCCGGCCGAGATCCGGTTGCGGCCGGACGTCGACTGGTACAGCTTCGAGGCCAAGTACCTCGACGATGCCACCGACTTCGACATCCCGGCGGACGTCGGCGAGCGGACGGTGCGCGCCATCCAGGATGCCGCCTGCCGGGTTTTCACGGCTCTGGAGTGCTCGGGCCTGGCGAGGGTGGATTTCTTCGTCACCGCGGCCGGCACCCTCATCGTGAACGAGGTCAATACGATGCCCGGCTTCACGCCGATCTCGATGTACCCGAAGATGTGGGCGGAGTCCGGCGTTCCCTATCCCGAGCTGATCGACCGCCTGGTCGCCACCGCGTTGGCCCGGCCCTGACAGCGCTCGCCCGGGGCCTGGCAGCGCTCGCCCGGGGCCTGGCAGCGCTCGCCCGGGGCCTGGCAGCGCTCGCCCGGCTTGACGGCGCTGGGCCGACAGCTCAGCGGCAGATCGGCAGGTGGGCCCCGGTGTGTCCGGCGGCGTCGGTCGCGGTGCACACCTGCGGCAGCATCGACACCGCCGGAGCCAGCAGCGGAAGCGGCTGGTCCGCTCCGGCCGGCACCGTCACGTCGATGTAGACACCGCGGTCGACCGCCGTGTAGACCGTCCGGGTCTTCTGCGGGTCGGGTTGCCAGATCACGTTGTTCACGTCGACCGGTTGCGCCGCAGCCGCGGTTCCGAAGATGGCCGGCTTGGTGACTCCGCAGCGGACCACGATCGCCGGATTTCCCCACGCCGCCACGAAGGCAGAGTCGGTTTCGGTACGTCGGGGCACGAGGTTGCCCAACTGCACCGGAAGCGCGGCGAACACCTTCACGCACGCCGCCTGGACGCTCGGCGCGGGCGAGGGGGGAGCGGCGACCGTGACGGCGGGCAGCGGCCCGCCGGCCGAAGGCGACGTGCCGGCACTGCCCGAACGATCCCCGGTCGAGTGACCGGCGGTGAGCACGAACGCGACCACGACCGTGACCGGCACCGCGATCGCGGAGGCGATCACGGCCGCTCGGCGTTGCGTCCTGTCGATGACGGGTCCTGACGGGTCGGAAAGGGTGTCCTCGGTGGGTGGCTTCGCTGTCAGAGGTGCACGACCGGGCAGGTGAGCGTCCGGGTGATGCCGGTAACCCCCTGGATCTTGGCCACCACCAGCCGGCCGAGCTCGTCGACGCTCGCGGCCTCGGCCCGCACGATCACGTCGTACGGGCCGGTGACATCCTCGGCCATGGTCACGCCCGGCAGTTCGGCGATCTCTTGCGCCACTGAGGCCGCTCGGCCCACCTCGGTCTGGATGAGAATGTAGGCGTTCACCGTAGTGGGCACGGGGCGTCCTTTCCTTCGTCGTTGCGTTCGTCCTGAGTGCGGGTACCGAACCTATCGCAAGCCCGGAACGGGCCTGTGTGAGGATCTTCCCCACGGGGACCACTGCACCGACTGGAGGCGGGATCCATTTCTGAGCCGAGAACGATCGCTGACGTGGGGGAGTTCGGCCTCATCGCGCGCATCACCGCCGCGCTGCGGCCCGTCGACTCCACCGTGGTGGGTCCCGGTGACGACGCCGCGGTGATCGCCTGCCCGGACGGGCGCGTCGTCGCCTCGACGGACCTGCTGCTGGAGAACCGGCACTTCCGGCGGGACTGGTCCACGGCCAACGACGTGGGGCACAAGGCAGCGGCTCGCAACTTCGCCGACATCGTGGCGATGGGGGCGCAGCCGACGTCCCTCCTGGTCGGTCTCGCCGCGCCGGGCGAGCTGGAGCTGACCTGGATCGACGGGCTGGTCGCGGGCTTCGCTGAAGAGAGCGCCGAGGTCGGCGCCGCGGTGGTCGGTGGCGATGTCAGCGCCGCGGACCTCATCGTGCTGGCCGTCACTGCCCTGGGCGACCTGCAGGGCCGCGAGCCGGTGCGGCTGTCCGGGGCCCGGCCCGGCGACATCGTCGCGGTGACGGGGCGCCTGGGCTGGGCCGCCGCCGGCTACGCGGTGCTCTCCCGCGGCTTCCGCTCGCCGGTCCAGGTCGTCAACGCCCACCGCCGGCCCGAGCCGCCGTACGCCGAGGGCGTTCGCGCCGCGGAGCTCGGCGCCACCGCCATGACCGACGTCTCCGACGGCCTCGTCGCGGATCTGGGCAACATCGCGGCGCCCAGCGGCGTGCGGATCGACCTCCGCAAGGACGCCCTCGCCCCGTCGCCGAAGCTGCGGGACGTGTCGTCCGCGCTGAACGCCGATCCCCTCACCTGGGTACTCGGTGGCGGCGACGACTACGCCCTGGTGGCGACCTTTCCCAATGCTGTCCGGCTGCCGTCGGCATGGCAGGTCATCGGCATGGTCAACGAGGGTTCTGGCGTGCGGGTCGACGGCCTGCGCTGGGGTGAGGGCGGCCACGAACACTTCCGCTGAACCGAACGGCGATGGCCCTAGAATGGCGCCCATGACTCTCGGCTTTCCGTTTGAGCAGACCACCACACCACTGTCGAACGAGGAACGTGCGGCGATCCTGGCCGACCCCGGCTTCGGCCGCTACTTCACCGACCACATGGCCTCGGCCGTATGGACGCCGGCCGCCGGCTGGCATAACAGCCGGGTCGGTCCGCTGCAGCCGTTCTCGCTGCACCCGAGCGCGGCCGTCCTGCACTACGCCCAAGAGATCTTCGAGGGGCTCAAGGCCTACCGGCACGCCGATGACAGCGTGTGGCTGTTCCGGCCGGAGCTGAACGCCCGGCGGTTCACCCGCTCGGCCACCCGGCTGGCCCTGCCCGAGCTGCCCGAGGAGGCGTTCGTCCAGAGCGTCGAAGAGCTGGTCAAGGCCGACAAGGCATGGGTGCCGGCGTACGGCGGTGAGCAGAGCCTGTACCTGCGTCCGTTCATGTTCGCCTCCGAGCCGTTCCTCGGCGTTCGTCCGGCGGCGCACGTCACGTACTCGGTGATCGCCAGCCCCGCGGGCCCGTACTTCAGCTCCGGCGTGACGGGCGTGACGTTGTGGGTCAGCAACACCTACACCCGCGCCGCGGTTGGCGGGATGGGGGCGGCCAAGACCGGCGGCAACTACGCCGGCGGGCTGGTTGCCCAGCTCGAGGCCCAGGAACACGGCTGTGACCAGGTGCTGTACCTCGACGGCGCCGAGCACCGGTGGTTGGAGGAGTCCGGCACGATGAACCTCTGCCTGATCACCTCGGACGGTGAGCTGATCACGCCGGGCCTGGGCACGATCCTGGAAGGCGTGACCCGGGGCAGCGTCCTGCAGCTGGTCACCGAGCACGGGCTGACCCCGGTCGAGCGGCGGGTGTCCATCGACGAGCTGCGCGCCGGTTGCCGGGACGGCTCCATCACCGAGGTCTTCGCCGTGGGCACCGCCGCGGTCATCACGCCGATCGTCGGGTTCAAGGGCGACGGGTACGAGGCCGTCGTCGGCGACCGCCAGCCGGGCAAGATCACGCTCGCGGTGCGCGAGCACATTCTCGACCTCCAGTACGGCCGGGTTCCCGACACCCGGGGCTGGCTGCGCCGGGTCGGCTGACGCTAGGTGCCTTGACGCTAGGTGCCCTGACGCTAGGTGCCCTGACGCCGGGTGCCCTGACGCTGGACAGCAGAAAGGCCGGCTTCTTCGAGAAGAAGCCGGCCTTTCGTCTTAGCGCTGGGTGGAACCCGCGACTAGGCGCGGGTGACCTTGCCCGCCTTCAGGCATGAGGTACACACGGTGACCCGGCGACGGGTGCCCGGGGCGACGAGGGCGCGGACCGTCTGCACGTTCGGGTTCCATCGACGGTGGGTCCGACGGTGTGAGTGCGAGACGGACATGCCGAAGCCGGGCCCCTTGCCGCAGACATCGCAGTGGCTGGCCACAATGGCCTCCTCAGAAATAGTCGAGTGCTGATGATTCGATGCTGGTGGTGCTGTGGACTACGTTCGGGTTGCGCCCAACCTGAACCGGGCAACCGGCCAAGTGTAGCCAGCAGGCGGTGGGCCCACAAAACCGGGCCGCCGGAGCGCGGCGCACGTAGGGTGGCGCGAGCGGCGCTGCTCGCGCCTTCGCTACTCCAGGGTGCCCGAGGCCAACGATATGGTGCCCGAGGCCAACGATGTGGTTGCCGAGGCCGAGAATCCCGACCGACACGGCTGGAAGGAGCCTCGATGCTCTCGTTGCTCGACGCCTCGGCCATCCGGCGGTGGTGTGGCGCCGCGGCGGCCGGCCTGTCCGAGCGGCGCGCCGAGATCGACGCGCTCAACGTCTATCCCATACCGGACGGCGACACCGGCACCAACCTGGATCTGACGTTGCGCAGCGCGGCCGAGGTCCTGGAGTCCGACGCCTTCGCCGATGGCTCCACCGGTGCCGGCGCGGTCCTCGCGGCCATGGCCCAGGGCGCGGTTCTGGGAGCGCGCGGCAACTCCGGCGTCATCGTGTCCCAGATCCTGCGCGGCATGGCCGACGCCTTCGGCGATGTGGCCTCGGCCGACGGCGCGCAGCTCGCGGCAGCCCTGGAGGCGGCGTGCGAGTCGGCGTACGCGGCAGTCGCCAAGCCCGTCGAGGGAACCATCCTGTCGGTGCTGAGGTGCGCCGCGGAGGAGTCTCGGCGAACCTGTGATCGGCCCGGTGCCAGCCTGGCCGACATCGTCGCGGCCGCCGCCGACGGCGCCACCGCGGCGCTGGCCAGGACGCCCGGGCAACTGGACGTGCTCGCGGCGGCGGGTGTCGTCGACGCGGGCGGCCAGGGCCTGGTCGTGATGCTGGACGCGCTCGCCGCCACCGTCCGCTGTCGTGAGGCGCCCACCCGTGCTACCTCGGTGGATACCGGTCCGCTGAGCCCGACGCAAACGCAGGGTGCTGAGGCGGGGCCCGCTGCTCCGGAGTACGAGGTCCAGTACCTGCTGCGCTCCGACGAGCCGTCCGTCGCTCGGCTGAAGAAGGCACTGGGCGAGCTCGGCGACTCCCTGGCCGTCGTGGGCACCGGGGACGGCGTCTTCAACGTCCATGTGCACGTCAACGACGTCGGCGCCGCGATCGAGGCAGGTATCGAGGCAGGCAGGCCGCACCGGATCAGCGTCGTCCGCTTCGCCAACCAGCTTCCCGGCAAGCTTCGCCGCAAGCATCCCGACAGCCATTCCGATGAGGTTCGCAACCAAGTCCCCGGCAAGCTCCCGGACCAGATTCCCGACCACGTGGCGCACCGGCCCGCTGACCACCCCGTGGGCCACCCGGCCGGGCACACCGAGAGCTCGCGGATCGGCACCGCGATGGTGGCGGTCGCGCCCGGCGAGGAGCTCGGCGACCTGTTCCGCTCCGAAGGGGTGGCGGTCGTCGAGGGCGGTCTGGGCGACAACCCGTCCACGGCCGAGGTGTTGGCCGGCATTCTGGCGGTCGACGCCGCGCGGGTGATCCTCCTTCCTAACGCCGCCGCCGTCCGGGCAGTGGCGGAGCTGGCCGCCGAGCAGGCCCGCGAGCAGGGCATCGAGGTCGCGGTGGTGCCCACCAAGTCGCCGCTGCAGGGGCTGGCCGCGGTGGCCGTGCACGACGAGGACCGCCGCTTCGAGGACGACGTGATTGCGCTCGCCGAGGCGGCGGCGGCAACCCGGTTCGCCGAGGTGACGCTGGCTGTCCGTGAGTCGATCACCTACGCCGGGCGGTGCGCGGCCGGTGATGTACTCGGCCTGATCGATGGCGAGGTGGTCCGGATCGGCTCGGACGTCTCCGAGGTCGCCATCGACCTGGTGAACCGGCTGATCGCCGCGGGTGGTGAGCTGGTGACTGTTGTGTCCGGCGCCGGCGCCGGGGCCGCACAGGCGGCCGCCGTGCTGGAGCGACACGTCAGAGCGGCGCACCCGCTGGTGGACATCAGCATGTTCAGCGGCGGACAACCGCACTTTCCGCTGCTGATCGGGGTCGAGTAGAACTGTCGGCCGCTTCTGGCACAGTGAAGGTCATGGCAACTCCCAGCACCCTGCTGCGTGATGTGCTGGGCGGCAAGACCAGCCAGGCCTTCGAGAAGGGACTCCAGCTCAGCACAGCCGGCGACCTGCTCCGGCACTATCCGCGTCGCTTCAACGAGCGCGGCGAACTCACCGACCTGTCCCAGCTGAGCGAAGGGGACGAGGTCACCGTCCTGGCCGAGGTCGAGTCCGCCTCGATGCGGCGCATTCCCGGACGCAGGCTGAGCATCCTCGAGGTCGTGATCCGCTCCGGCCGTCACCAGGCGACGTTGAGCTTCTTCAACCAGCAGTGGCGCGAGCGTGAGCTGCGTCCTGGCCGGCAGGGGATGTTCGCCGGCAAGGTCACCCGGTTCCGCACGAAGCTGCAGCTGAACTCGCCCGACTACATCCTGATGGACGAGGCGGACGATCTGCAGGCCCAGGACTTCGCCAGCGCGCTGATCCCGGTCTATCCGGCCACCAGCGGCCTGCCCTCGTGGACCATCGCCCGGTGCGTGCGGATGGTGCTGGACCAGCTGGACGAGGTGCGCGACCCGCTGACCGAGGAGTTGCGGGCCCGCGCCGGGCTGATGGAACTCGGCCCAGCACTGCGCCGGATTCACCGTCCGGAGACCATGGCCGAGTATCACCAGGCCCGTCGGCGGCTGGCCTTCGACGAGGCGTTCGGAGTGCAGCTGGTACTGGCCCAGCGCAGGCATGCCATGGCAGCCAACCCGGCAGTCTCGCGCCCGCGCGTCGCCGGTGGCCTGGTCGACGCCTTCGCCGACCGGCTGCCGTTCACCTTTACAGCCGAGCAGGTTGAGATCGCGGCGACCATCGAGGCCGAGCTCGCGGCCGAGCACCCGATGCACCGGCTGCTGCAGGGCGAGGTCGGGTCCGGCAAGACCGTCGTCGCGCTGCGCGCCATGTTGCAGGTCGTCGACGCCGGCGCGCAGGCCGCTCTGCTGGCCCCGACCGAGGTGCTGGCGGCGCAGCACGCGGCCACGGTGGCCGAGCTGCTGGGCGACCTGGCCGACGCGGGCCGGCTCGGCGGCTCCGACCAGGGCACCAAGGTGGTGCTGCTGACCGGCTCCATGTCGGCGCCCGCGCGCCGGGCCGCCTTGCTCGACGCCGCCTCCGGTGCCGCGGGCATCGTGATCGGCACCCATGCCCTCATCCAGGACTCCGTCCAGTTCGCCGACCTCGGCCTGGTCGTGATCGACGAGCAGCACCGCTTCGGTGTCGAGCAGCGCGACGCCCTGCGCGGCAAGGCATCGGCGCCCCCGCACATGCTCGTCATGACGGCGACCCCGATCCCGCGCACCGTCGCGATGACCGTCTTCGGTGACCTCGAGACCTCGGAGTTGCACGAGTTGCCGGCCGGGCGCAAAGAGATCACCAGCAATGTCGTCCCGGTCACCGAGCGGCCCGACTGGTTGGACCGGGTGTGGCAGCGGGTGCACGAAGAGGTCGCCGTCGGCCGGCAGGTGTTTCTCGTCTGCCCGCGGATCGGCGAAGAAGAGGACGCCGAGGACATCGGCGCGGCGGCCGACGACCAGGCCGTGCAGACCGCGTCGGTGCTGGCGACGTACGCCGAGCTGGCCGCCGACCAGCTCGCGGACCTCCGGCTGGCGCTGCTGCACGGCCGGATGCATGCCGACGAGAAGAACGACGCCATGGCGCGGTTCGCGGCCGGTGAGGTGGACGTGCTGGTCGCCACCACGGTGATCGAGGTCGGGATCAACGTTCCCAACGCCTCGCTGATGGTGATCCTGGACGCCGATCGGTTCGGGGTCTCACAACTGCACCAGCTGCGCGGCCGGATCGGCCGCGGTGGTCATCCGGGACTCTGCCTGATGCTTAGCCAACTGCCGTTCGGGCATCCCTCGCTGACCCGGCTGGAAGATGTTGCCAAGACCACCGACGGGTTCGAGCTCGCGATGCTGGACCTCAAGCAGCGCCGCGAGGGCGACGTGCTCGGCGCGGCGCAGTCCGGCCGCAAGTCCCGGCTCAAGCTGCTGTCGCTGGTGCAGGACGAGAAGCTGATCCTGTTGGCCCGTGCCGAGGCCAGGCAGATCATCGAGGACGACCCGACGTTGGCCGCACACCTGCCGCTGCAGGAGTTCCTGTGGGACTCCTTCGACTCCGACCGCGCAGACTTCCTGTACAAGTCCTGACCCGAGCCGGCCGCGGCTCTGTAGTGAGTTCGATGAAAGTGACCGGAGACGTAGCGCTGCCTGACCACTACGCTCAACATCCGTGACTCGGATCGTGGGTGGCGAGGCCAGGGGCCGACGGCTCGCGGTTCCCCCCCGCGGCACCCGGCCGACCTCGGACCGGGCACGCGAGGGCCTGTTCAACGCCCTGCGCGCCGAGATGCAGCTCGTCGGTGCCCGGGTCCTCGATCTGTACGCGGGCTCCGGGGCGGTGGGCCTGGAGGCCCTGTCACGGGGCGCGGCAGTGGTCGTGTTCGTGGAGTCCGAACGCAAGGCCGCGACTGTGCTGCAGGACAACGTCCGGGCCGTCGGCCTGCCGGGCGCGACCGTGCACCGCTGCAGCGTCGACACCTACCTCGCGGCTCTCGGTGCCGAAGATCCGTTCGACGTGGTCTTCGCGGACCCGCCGTACGCCGTGACCGACGCGGTGATCGCCACCGTGCTGGAGCGGCTCTCGGAGAACGGCTGGGTGTCCTCGGGGGGCGTGGTGGTTCTCGAGCGGTCGTGCCGCGGTCCCGAGCCGCAGTGGCCGGCTGAGATAAAAGCCATCAAGCAACGGCGGTACGGCGAGGGTTGCCTTTGGTACGGTCGCCGGGCGTAGCCAACGTGACCGAAATCGCGATGCCGCCTGTCAGGGTGGCCTCTTTTCGAAGGTGTCGATGAGCGCTGAGTCCATAGTCCGACGCGCGGTGTGCCCGGGCTCCTTCGATCCGGTCACCAACGGGCATCTCGACATCATCAGCCGGGCCGCGGACCTCTACGACGAGATCGTGGTGGCCGTCCTCGTCAACAAGAGCAAGTCCAGCCTGTTCACCGTCGAGGAGCGGATCTCGCTGCTCACCGAGGTGACCCAGAGCTACGGCAACGTCCGGGTCGACTCCTTTCACGGGCTGCTGGTGGAGTACTGCCGGGCCCGGCAGATCCCGGTGATCGTCAAGGGCTTGCGGGCTGTCAGTGACTTCGACTACGAGTTGCAGATGGCGCAGATGAATCGCGGCCTTGCCGGCGTGGACACGCTCTTCATGCCCACCAATCCCGAGTACAGCTTCCTCGCCTCCAGCCTGGTCAAAGAGATCGCCACCTACGGCGGGGACGTCAGCAGCCTGCTTCCCGAACTGGTTCACAAGCGGTTGCTGGAACGGCTGGAGGAGCAGACCCGGGCGCGGCGAGCAGACTCCGGTCAGCTGCGATGACCGACCACACGCTGGCACGGGCGGACGAGGTTCTCACCGACCTGGTCGAACTGGTGGAAACAGCTCGGTCGGTGCCGATGTCGTCGTCCTGTGTGATCCCGCGGGAGCGGACGCTGGATCTGCTGGACGCACTGCGCGAGGTGCTGCCTCCCGAGCTGATGGAGTCCCGGCGCATCGTCGCCGAGCGCCACCGCACCCTGGCCGAGGCCGGCGAGCGGGCGGATGAGGCGCTCCGCGCCGCGCGCGAAGAGGCCGACCTGCTGCTGGCCGCGTCGCAGGCCCAGGCCCGCGAGCTGGTCGAGGCCGGGGAGCGGGAGCAGGCCCGGCTGGTGTCGGCCGGCAGCGTGCAGCAGGCCGCACTGGTCGAGGCCGACCGGCTCCGTGCCAGCGCCGAGGAGCACGCCGAGCAGACTCGGACGGCGACCGACGAGTACGCGGACCAGACCAGGGCGGCAGCGGAGGAGTACGCCGAACGGGTCACCGCCGATGCCGACGAGTACGCCGGGCGGCTGCGCTCGGACGCCCAGGGCTATGCCCACAAGACCCTGTCGGAACTGGTCGAGAGCCTGCAGCGGCTCGTGGTCACCGCCGAGAACGGGCGGAATGCGCTGCTCCCACCGGAATAGGCCCAGCGACCGACCAGGCCAGCCACCGGAGTACGCAAGCCGGCGGAGCACGCAAGCCGACACGAGCGTTCCGGGCGGTTGCGCGGGCACGCGGCCAGCCAATTTCTGCGCCCGCACGGGCTCAGGTAGTCTGGACAACGGTCTAATCCATGTTCCGGGCAAGCACCATCAGCAAGCTCCACAGTCTGCTCCACATCACATCAAGTGAAGGTCGTCAGTGAACCCGCGCAGCCCGTTCGTCCTGGATACCCGGGAACTCGGCCGTCGCCCGGGTTTGAAGCGCGACTATCACCGCGATGCCGAAGCGCCTGCACAGCTTGGCCTGGACATGATCGGTGTGCCTCAGGGCGCGCTGCTCGACATCAACGTCCGGCTCGAATCGGTGACTGAAGGCGTCCTGGCGACAGGTACGGTCACCGCTCCGGTCGAGGGCGAATGCGGGCGGTGCCTCTCACACTTCACCGACACATCAGAGGTCGAGTTCGTCGAGCTGTTCGCCTACCCGAACAGCATCACGGTCGAGACCACCGATGAGGATGAGGTCGCCCGGCTCGAGGGTGATTACCTCGATCTCGAGCCGGTGGTGCGTGACGCGGTGGTGCTGAGCTTGCCGCTCACCCCGCTGTGCGGTCCGGACTGCGGCGGTCTGTGCCCCGAATGCGGGGAGCGGATCGACGACCTGCCGGCCGATCACACGCACACCCAGCTCGACCCACGCTGGGCCGCTCTCACAGAGCGGTTCGGTGCACAAGAGTCCGAAAGCCCCGACAGCACCACACAGAGTCAGGAGTAACCGCCGTGGCCGTGCCGAAGCGGAAAATGTCGCGATCCAACACCCGGGCGCGACGCTCGCAGTGGAAGACCACCGCGCCCAACTTGATGACCTGCCCGAACCGGGCGTGCGGTCAGCCGAAGCTGCTGCACACCGCGTGCGCCAACTGCGGCCAGTACGACGGCCGGCAGGTCCTGTCGGTCTGACGAGCGCTCATGCTGCTCGCTCAACCCGCACCTCAGGCCTCGTAACCGTGGCCTCCAGGCCGCCGAGGACGGCGGAGCCTGCTGAATTGGCGGCGGAGCTCGGTGTCGACATGGATGCCGAGCTCTTTCGTCGTGCCCTGACGCACCGCTCGTACGCGTACGAGAACGGCGACCTGCCGCACAACGAGCGGCTCGAGTTCCTGGGCGACTCGGTGCTCGGTGTCGTCATCACCGAAGCGCTCTATCGGGAGCACCCCGAGCTGGCCGAGGGCAAGCTCGCGAAGCTGCGCGCGTCCGTGGTCAACATGCGCGCGCTCGCGTCGGTCGCCCGTGGCATCGGCCCGGACGGCATCGGCAAATACATCATGCTGGGCCGGGGCGAGGACGCCACCGGTGGCCGGGACAAGCCCTCGATCCTCGCGGACACCCTCGAAGCGATCCTCGGCGCGGTACACCTGCAGCACGGCCTCGGCGTTGCCAGTGAGGTGATCCACCGGCTGTTCGACCCGGTGCTGGCCGCCGCGCCCGGTTACGGGGCCGCGCTGGACTGGAAGACCTCGCTGCAGGAGCTGACCGCCGTGCGCGGGCTCGGGGTGCCCGAGTACGTGATCACCTCCGAGGGGCCCGACCACGCCAAGGAGTTCACCGCCGCCGCCGTGGTGGACGGCCAGACGTACGGCATCCGGCCGGGTCGGAACAAGAAAGAGGCCGAGCAGGCGGCGGCCGAGGCAGCGTGGCAGGTCCTCACCGCCGAATCGGCTGATCCAGCGGGTGCCGATGGCGCTGATGATGCGGGAGCCGAGGACGGCCCTGTTCACACTCCCGCCAGCGGCGGCGGAACCGGCTGAGTGCCTGAGCTTCCCGAGGTCGAGACCGTCCGCGCGGGCCTGGCGCGGTGGGTGGTGGGTCGCACCATCGCCGAGGTCGACTCCTTGCACCCGCGCGCGATCCGGCGGCACCTGGCCGGTCCGGTCGACCTGGCCGAGCGGTTGGTGGGTCGGCGCGTCAGTTCGGCCGAGCGCCGCGGCAAGTACCTGTGGCTGGTGCTGGACGACGGCCCGTTCTGCCTGATCGGCCACCTGGGCATGAGCGGGCAACTGTTGGTACTCGAGCGCGGGGCGGAACCCGGGCCACACCTGCGCGGACGCATCACGTTCACCGACGACGGCCGCGAGCTCCGCTTCGTCGACCAGCGGACCTTCGGTGGCCTGCACCTGGACGAGCTGGTGCCCGACGGGCCCACCCAGGTTCCGGCGAGCGTGTCGCACATTGCACGTGACCCCCTCGATCCGTACTTCGACGACGAGGGCTGGATCCGGTCCGTCCGCCGCCGTAACACCACGATCAAGCGGGTGCTGCTCGACCAGACCTCCATCTCCGGCGTGGGCAACATCTACGCCGACGAGGCGCTGTGGCGCGCCCGGCTGCACGGCGACCGACCCACCAGCGCGCTGACCCGGCCGGCCTTGCGCACGCTGCTCGCCGAGCTGCGGGTGGTCTTCGCCGACGCCGTGAAGGCGGGCGGAACCTCCTTCGACGCCCTGTACGTCAACGTCAACGGCGAGAGCGGGTACTTCGACCGGTCGCTGAACGCCTATGGCCGGGCGGGGAAGCCGTGCGCTCGCTGCGGGCGGCCGATCGCCCGGACCAAGTGGATGAACCGGTCGTCGTACTTCTGCCCCAACTGCCAGCGGCCACCGCGCGGGCAGAGCATCGGAAGGTGAGGCGTCATGACGGAACCAGACAGGCCGGCGGCCCCGGTTCGGCTGATCGCCTGGGTGCACGGGCAGGTGCAGGGCGTCGGGTTCCGCTGGTGGACCCGGTCGCGGGCGTTGGAACTCGGGCTCGTCGGGAGCGCGACGAACCTGGCCGGTTTCGTCGAGCGGTAACGGCGGCCACCCTGCCAGCTCCTGAGGATCGTGATGAATTTGTTTCTCAGCCGCCGCGGTGCGACCATGAAAACTCCAAGTCAATTCTTCGCCGGCAGCTCGCCGGGCGCTCGCGATGCGACCCACGTCGCCGCGGGCCTACACCGAACGAGCGCCGGGAGTCCGTGAAAGGTCGCCACATGGCCAGGGCGCTGATGGGTCATCTCCCCACTTCCGCAGATCGCTACCTCGTTGCGGAGGTCGCACGGCTCAAGGTCCGCGTTCGCGACCTCGAAGCTGAACTCGCCGACGTGCGGGCAGCTCACGAGTCGGAGCAACTGCTCGACGAACTGCACCGCATCACCTCGGACGCCTCCGCGCTCGCCTGAGCCGCACCGGCGGCTCGGGGCGGTAGATTCTCTCCCGGCGCGCGGCCCGATGGCCGACGCTGTCGTCAGAGATCGTCGCCGAGCCACGTCCGGAGCCTGAGTGCACCTCAAGTCGCTGACCCTCAAGGGCTTCAAGTCCTTCGCCTCGGCGACCACGCTGCGGTTCGAGCCCGGGATCACCGCGGTCGTCGGCCCCAACGGCTCCGGCAAGTCCAACGTGGTCGACGCGATCGCCTGGGTGCTCGGGGAGCAGGGCGCCAAGGCGCTGCGCGGCGGCAAGATGGAAGACGTCATCTTCGCCGGAACAGCGGGTCGTCCTCCACTGGGCCGCGCCGAGGTCACGCTGACCATCGACAACACCGACGGCGCGCTGCCGATCGACTACGCCGAGGTGTCCATCACCCGGCGGATGTTCCGCGACGGGGCCAGCGAGTACGAGATCAACGGCGAGGGCGCGCGGCTGCTCGACATTCAAGAGCTGCTGTCGGACTCCGGCATCGGCCGCGAGATGCACGTCATCGTCGGCCAGGGCCAGCTCGACTCGATCCTGTCCGCGCGTCCGGAGGACCGGCGCGGCTTCATCGAAGAGGCAGCCGGCGTCCTGAAGCACCGCAAGCGCAAAGAGAAGGCGCTTCGCAAGCTCGACTCGATGCAGGCCAACCTCACCCGGCTGACGGACCTCACCGGCGAACTCCGCCGCCAGTTGAAGCCGCTCGGCAAGCAGGCCGAGGTCGCGCGCCGGGCAGCCGGCGTCCAGGCCGAACTGCGCGACTCCCGGCTGCGGCTGCTCGCCGACGACCTGAGCACCCTGCGAGACACGGTGGCGGCCGAGGTCGCCGACGAGACCGCCATCCGCGCCCGCCGGGCCGAGGTGGAGCAGTCCCTCGGGTCGGCCACCGTGTCGGAATCCGAGCTGGAGCGCGCGCTGGCCACCGATGCCCCCGCGGTCACCGCCGCGCAGGAGGTGTTCTTCCGGCTCTCGGCGCAGCAGGAGCGCTTCCGCGGTACCCAGAAGCTGGCCGCCGAACGGCTCCGGCACCTGTCCGCGGCGCCGGAGGAGGAGCGCCGTGGTCGCGATCCGGAAGAGCTCGAGAACGAGGCCGCCGAGATCCGCGAGACCGAACTGGCGCTGGCCGACGAGCTGGAAGAGGCGCGGTCGACGCTGCAGGCCGCGCTGGAGGACCGCCAGACCGGCGAACGCGAACTGGCCGATGCCGAGCGCGCCCTGGTGGCGGCGGCCCGGGCGGTGGCCGATCGCCGTGAGGGCCTGGCCACGCTGGCCGGCCGGGTGAACGCCCTGCGCAGCCGGGCCTCGGCCGGTGGGGACGAGATCGCGCGGATCGGCGCGGCCGCCGACGCCGCGAGGCAACGCGCCGCCGCGGCCGGTTCGGAGCTCGTGACGGCACAGCGCGAGGTCGGCGCGCTGGACCAGGGCGAGGTGGACCTCGACGGCCGGCACGAGGCGGCCCTGGCCGAGCACGACGAGGCCACTGAGCTGCTGACCGGCCTGGTCGAGGCACAGCGCGAGGCCGAGCGGGAACGCTCCACCTGGACGACCCGCCGCGACGCCCTGGCGATGGGACTCACCCCCAAGGACGGCGCCGGTGCGCTGCTGGCGTCCCAACTGCCGGGCGTGCTCGGCTCCGTGGCGGCGCTGCTCGGTGTGGAGGCCGGTTCCGAGGCTGCCCTGACCGCGGCGCTGGGTGCGGTCGCGGACGCGGTCGCGGTCAGCTCGCCCGGCGACGCCAGCGCCGCACTCCGACTGCTCAAGGACGCCGACGCGGGCCGGGCCGGCCTGCTCGTCGCGGGTCTAACCTCCACCGTCGACACAGGCGTCGACACAGGCGTCGACACAGGCGTCGACACAGCCGTCGACACCGCCGGCTGGCCAGAGCTACCCGTCGGCGCGCGCTGGGCGGTGCGGCTGGTAACGGCGCCGGATGCCCTGCGTACCGCTGTACACGCGGCGCTGGACCGGATCGCCGTGGTGGACTCGCTTTCCGCCGCCGAGCGGTTGATCCAGAGCCATCCCGACGTCCGGGCGGTGACCCGGGGAGGGGACGTGCTGGGGCGCAACTGGGCCATCGGCGGGTCGGCGTCCTCGCCCAGCGTCCTCGAGATCCAGGCGGCCGTGGACGAGGCCGAGCAGAAGGCCGGCGCAGCCGCGGCGGAGCGCGACAGGCTGCAGGCCGACGTCGCCCGAGCCCGGGACCGGTCGACGGCGACAGCGGCCGAGGTGGCCCGCACCCTGACCGCGTTGAACGAGTCGGACGCCAGGCTGAACGCTGTCGCGGAGCGGCTCGCCCAGCTGGCACAGGCGGAGCGGTCCGCGACCGCCGAGGCGGAGCGCCTGGACCAGTCGCGGCTGGCCGCGGAGCAGGCCCGCGACGCCGACCTGGCCGGGCTCGTCGAGCTGGCGGAACGGCTGCGGCTGGCGGAGGCAGAGCCGACCGAGGAGCAGCCACCCGTCGAGGAGCGCGACGCCAGGGCGGCCCGGGTGGCCGCGGCCCGCCAGGCCGAGATGGACGCCCGGCTGACCGTACGCACCCAGGAGGAGCGGGTCCGGGCGATGGCCGGCCGTGCGGACCAGCTGCTGCGCGCCGCCCAGTCCGAGCGCCAGGTCCGTGCCCGCCAGGAAGCCGCGCGGGTGCGTCGGGCGCGGGCCGCGGTCGTCGCCGAGGCTGTCGAGGCCACCGCGAGCACGGCGCTGGTGCACCTGGAACGGGCGGTGGTCCGGGCCGCCGCCGAGCGTGAACTGCTGCAGGCCGCCCGCGCCGAGCGCGAGGCCACGCTGTCCGGGGCCCGCGCAGCCGTCCGGGAGCTCGGGTTGCAACTGGCCAAGCTGACCGACGCCGTGCACCGGGACGAGGTCGCCCGCGCCGAGCAGCGGCTGCGGATCGAGCAGCTGGAGGTCCGCGCCGCCGACGAGTTCGGCATCGAGGTGTCCGCACTGCTCGCCGACTACGGCACTGACCAGCCGGTGCCGCCGTCGTCGGTGGAGGTCGCCGAGTACGAGCAGGCCAAGCAGCGCGGTGAGCGGGTGCTGGCGCCGCAGCCGGGGCCGTTCGACCGCCGCAGCCAGGAGAAGCGCGCCGGCCGGGCCGAACGCGACCTCGCCCTGCTGGGCAAGGTCAACCCGCTGGCGCTGGAGGAGTTCGCCGCGCTGGAGGAGCGCCACCAGTTCCTGGCCACCCAGCTGGAGGACCTCAAGAACACCCGCCGCGACCTGCTGACGGTGGTGAAAGAGGTGGACGACCGCATCCTGGAGGTCTTCACCGCCGCTTATCACGATGTTGCGCGCGAGTTCGAGATCGTGTTCCGCACGCTGTTCCCGGGCGGTGAGGGAAAGCTGATCCTGACCGAACCGGACGACATGCTGATGACCGGCATCGAAGTGGAGGCCCGTCCGCCGGGCAAGAAGGTCAAGCGGCTGTCGCTGCTGTCCGGTGGTGAGCGGTCGCTCACGGCCGTGGCCATGCTGGTCGCGATCTTCCGGGCCCGTCCCAGCCCCTTCTACGTGCTGGACGAGGTCGAGGCGGCGCTGGACGACGTCAACCTCGGCCGGCTCGTCGGCCTGATCGGCGAGCTGCGGGCCAGCAGCCAGCTCATCGTGATCACCCACCAGAAGCGGACGATGGAGGTGGCCGACGCGCTGTACGGAGTGACCATGCGCGGGGACGGCATCACCCAGGTGATCAGCCAGCGGCTGCGCGACAGCTCCGACGACGCCCCGCGTACGGCTCCCCCGCTCCCGGCTCCCAGCGACCAGCCCGATTCGGTGGTCGGACCGGTGCCGGTGGCTGGCGGAGTCGCCGCGGACTGAGAGACTGGTCAGGTGCTTGAATTTCTCCTGATCTCGATCGCCATTGTCGTTGTCGCGGTCGGCGCCCTCGTCGGCCTGGTGTTCCCGAGGGCCCGGCGCAACCGCGAGATCGCGCCGCCGACCGTGCCACCGCTCGACGAGCGCGGCGGCAGCTCCGGGGGAGCCACCGCCGTCGGCACCCGCCCGCCGTTGCTGCAGCCGCCGGGTGTGCCCGACGTCCAGCCGTCGGTGGAAGCCGATGCCCTGGTCCCGCCCTTTTCCACGGCGCCCCAGCTCGACGTGCCGGAACTGGACGTTCCCGAGCCCACCGCCGGCCGGATGCAGCGGCTGCGCGCCCGGCTGGCCCGCTCGCAGACATCGCTGGGCCGTGGCCTGCTGAGCGTGCTCGCCCGGGACCGGCTCGACGAGGATGCCTGGGAAGAGATCGAAGAGGCGCTGCTCACCGCCGACGTCGGCATCCGCCCGACGACCGAGATCGTGGAGCGGTTGCGCAACCGGACCCAGGTGCTGGGCACCCGCGACCCCGCCCAGCTCCGCTCGCTGCTCGCCGAGGAGCTGGTCACCGCCCTGCAGCCCGAGCTCGACCGCACCCTGCGCACCATCCCCAGCACCGATCAGCCCGCCGTCGTCCTGGTCGTCGGCGTGAACGGCACCGGCAAGACCACCACCTGCGGCAAGCTCGCCCGGGTGCTGGTGGCCGACGGTCGGACGGTGCTGCTCGGTGCCGCCGACACCTTCCGCGCCGCGGCGGCGGACCAGCTGCAGACCTGGGGTGCCCGGGTGGGGGCCGACACCGTCCGCGGCCCCGAGGGCGGCGATCCGGCCAGCGTGGCGTTCGACGCGGTCCGGGTGGGTCGCGAGCGCGGCGTCGACACGGTGCTCATCGACACCGCGGGCCGGCTACACACCAAGGTGGGGCTGATGGACGAGCTCGGCAAGCTCAAGCGCGTGATCGAGAAGCACGGCCCCATCGACGAGACGCTGCTGGTGCTCGACGCCACCACCGGCCAGAACGGGCTGACCCAGGCCCGGGTGTTCACCGAGGTCGCCGACGTGACCGGCGTGGTGCTCACCAAGCTCGACGGCACCGCGAAGGGCGGCATCGTCATCAGCGTGCAGCGCGAGCTGGGCGTGCCGGTGAAGCTGATCGGCCTCGGTGAGGGAGCCGATGACCTGGCCCCGTTCGACCCCGTCGAGTTCGTCGACGCCCTGCTCGGCTGACGGCACTGCCTGAATAACGCCGGGTGGACCGATCTGGCAAGCTTCGGCACGGTTCCCCGCAACGGAACGGGCGCCGGTGTCCGGCAGGAGCAGCTCGAGAAAGGCATTCCAGTCATGAAGGCGCTGTTCAAGGCGGCAGCCCAGCCAGGGTTCGAGTTCGTGGACCGGCCGGAGCCGGAGCCCACCGCCGGCGAGGTGAAGATCCGGGTGCTGCGGACCGGCCTGTGCGGTACCGACCTGCACATCCAGTCGTGGGACGCCTGGGCGCAGAGCGAGATCCGGACACCGCTGATCCCCGGCCACGAGTTCTACGGCGAGGTGGTCGAACTCGGTGCGGACGTCCGTGACGTGCAGGTGGGCGACCGGGTCTCCGGCGAGGGGCACATCGTGTGCGGTACCTGCCGCAACTGCCGCGCGGGCCGACGCCAGATGTGCATCCGGACGCTCAGTGTCGGCGTCCACCGCGACGGGGCCTTCGCCGAGTACGTGGTCATTCCGGAGCGCAACGTCTGGGTCCACCAAAGCGAGATCGACCCCGACCTCGGCGCGATCTTCGACCCGTTCGGCAATGCCACCCACACCGCGCTGAGCTTTCCGCTCGTCGGCGAGGACGTGCTGATCACCGGGGCCGGCCCGATCGGGTTGATGGCGGCCGCGATCGCCAGGCACGTCGGCGCCCGGTTCGTGGTGGTCACCGACGTCAGCGAGGCCCGGCTGCAACTGGCGCGGACCATGGGTGCCGATCTGGCCGTCAACGTCGCCACCTCCACGATCGCTGACGCGCAGGCCGAGCTCGGGATGCGCGAGGGCTTTGACGTCGGCCTGGAAATGTCCGGTCACCCGAGTGCCCTGCCCGACATGATCGCCAACATGAATCACGGCGGCCAGATCGCCATGCTGGGGCTGCCCAGCGAGCCGATCTCGGTGGACTGGGCCAAGGTCGTCACCCACATGCTGACGGTCAAGGGCATCTACGGCCGTGAGATGTTCGAGACCTGGTACGCGATGAGCGCGATGCTGCAATCCGGCGCCGAGCTCCAGCGCGCGGTGACCGCCGTGGTGACCGACCGCTACGATGCCGCCGACTGGGCCGCCGGCTTCGCGACCGCCCGGGCCGGAACCGGTGGCAAGGTCGTCCTCGACTGGTCCCACGTCTGACCCGCCCTCGCAGACCCGCCCGCTTTCCAAGAAGATCCACAGCAGGGAGCTACAGATGTACGGCAGCATGCAGCAGCGCCTGGCCACGACGCTGGACGAGATCCGCGACGCCGGCCTGTTCAAGAGCGAACGCCAGATCGGTTCGCCGCAGTCCTCGCACATCGTCGCCGGCGGTGGCGAGGTGTTGAACTTCTGCGCCAACAACTACCTCGGGCTGGCCGATCACCCCGACATCCTGCGCGCCGCCAAGGACGCCCTGGACGACTGGGGCTTCGGCCTGGCGAGCGTGCGGTTCATCTGTGGCACCCAGACCCAGCACGTCGAGCTGGAGCGGCGGATGGCGGAGTTCCTGGGCACCGAGGACACGATCCTGTACTCGTCGTGCTTCGACGCCAACGGTGGAGTGTTCGAGACGCTGTTCTCGGCCGAGGACGCCATCATCTCCGACGAGCTGAACCACGCCTCGATCATCGACGGCATCCGGCTGTCCAAGGCCCAGCGCTACCGCTACCGCAATCGGGACATGGCCGACCTGGAAGCGCAGCTGGTCGCCGCGTCCGGGGCGCGGCAGCGGGTGATCGTCACCGACGGGGTCTTCTCGATGGACGGCTACCTCGCGCCGCTGGCCGAGATCTGCGACCTGGCCGAGCGCCACGACGCGCTGGTGATGGTGGACGACTCGCACGCCGTCGGCTTTCTCGGTGAACACGGACGCGGCACTCCCGAACAGGCCGGTGTTCTGAACCGGGTCGACATCCTCACCGGCACCTTCGGCAAGGCCCTGGGCGGCGCATCCGGGGGCTACGTCAGCTCCCATGCCGAGATCGTCGCGCTGCTGCGCCAGCGCTCGCGGCCCTACCTTTTCTCCAACAGCGTGGCCCCGGCCGTCGTCGCGGGCACCCTGGCGGCACTGGACCTGGTCGCCACCAGCGGTGAGGGACGCCAGGCGCTGCGGCGCAATGCCGAGCTGTTCCGGCGCCGGATGACCGAAGAGGGCTTCGACCTGCTGGATGGCCAGCACCCGATCATCCCGGTGATGTTCGGCGATGCGGCGCTGGCGGCCCGGGTCGCGGACGCGATGCTCGCGGAGGGCGTCTACGTCATCGCGTTCAGCTATCCGGTGGTGCCGCAGGGCAAGGCCCGGATCAGGGTTCAGTTGTCGGCGGCCCACACCAGCGAGGACATCGAGGCCTGTGTTCAGGCTTTCATCGCCGGACGGGCCAAGGCTGCCTGAGTCGGCCGCGCCGTCTGGGCGGTCTTACCTATACCCCGGGAACGACGCCCAGGTCCTCGTACAGGCCCAGCGGGTTGCCCCACGGGTCGGTCAGGTTCGAGAAGGCCACCAGCCCTGGCAGCCGCTTGACGTCACTGGGCTCGAAGCCCTTGCCACGCAGGATCTTCACCGAGCTGTCGATGCTCTCGACCTGCAACCGGAGCCGGAACGAGGACGGGGTGATCGCGGTGCGGCCGGTGGCCAGCTGCAACCAGGCTCCCGGCGAGATCTCCCACTCGTAGAAGTCCGGGTCCGGTCCCAGATCGGGGTCGCGGCCGATCAGGGCGCAATAGAAAGCCAGAGCCTCGTCGCGGTGTCCGGCATGCACGGCAATCGTCAAGCCGCGAACGCTCATCTCAGTCATGGGGGGACCCTAGCGTCCGGTCGCTCAGGGCTTGGGCACCCTGCCATAACGGTTCAGTGAAGCGATCGCCCGGCGCAGCGGGTCGGCCCCGTCCACGAACGACCGGCGCACGGCCGGGTCCAGGCCGGGGCGTGCGATGGCTACGTCCGCGAGCGTCAGTACGTCCGGCGAGGCGGCGGCGGAAGGAAAGGCCGCCAGGACGACGTGCGCCAGCGCCCAGCCGTGCCGGTGCCGCGCGGTGGCCGGCATCTCGTCGAAGAACCGCGCCACATAGGGGTCGGTGAGGTCCCGGACGGCGGGCGTCGAAGAATCCCGCGGCCGTGGCGTAGAGCTCGTAGGCAGGGACGTCGCTCGGCTCGACGAGCATCCGCCAGGCGACCGCCTTGGCCCCGGCGGTCGGCAGGCCGGCTCTGGCCCGGGTCGCGTGCAGAACACCGGAGGTGCACTTGTCCCGGTCGAGTTCGGCGTCGATGTCGGCCCCGCTCAGCTCGCCGAGTGCGGCCAGCCGGATCACCAGCGACCAGCGGAGCTCGGCGTCGATCACCAGGCCTGCTGGCACGTCCTGCCCGTCCAGCCAGTGCCGCAGCGGCTCGCCGGCGTCACAGGCCCGGATCCACGCCCGGGCAGCACCCAGCTGAGCATCGGAGCCGGCAGCCGCACCGGCCAACAGGCCCCGTGCCACGCCGGCGATGCGGGCTCGGCGTGGTGCCCGCTCGGCCGGTGGCGCGTATGGGCCCGCGAGCTGCTCGGTCGCGAACTGCAGGGCCGCGGTCGCCACGGGCTGGACGGTCTCGGCGGGCACGGCGTCCAGCAGCATGTCAAGCGCCGCGGCCGGGTCCAGGTCGGCGTCGCGCACCCCGTCGCGGATCGAGTTGTGCAGCACCACCCGGGTGAGCGGGTTGGCGATCCGGGGCAACAGCTCGGCAACCGGTGCCCAGTCGCCGCCGCCGAACCGGATCTTGGCCCAGGTGTCGTCGGCGCTGTCCGGCACCGCCAGCCGGACCGGTCCGGACACCGGCATGCTGACGGGGATGCCGTCGAGGGCGACCGGCCGCTCGGTGATCAGGGCGCCGGCGCCGTCGTAGGCCGCTACCCGGACGGTGTGCGGGCGGTGCGAATCGTCCGGCGGGGTGCGGGTGACGGTCACCGCCGAATCGCTGACCTCGGCGCTGAGGGTGTCCAGGCCGGTGGTCCGCAGCCACTGCACCGCCCAGTTGTCCAGGTCCACGGCGCCTGCATCCGTCCAGGCCCGGATCAGATCCGCCAACTCGGCGTTGTCGAAACTGTGCCGCTGGAAGTAGCTGCGCAGGCCACCGAGAAAGACGTCGTCCCCGACGTGGGCGGCGAGTTGCTTGAGCACCGACGCGCCCTTGGCGTAGGAGATGCCATCGAAGTCCGCCAGCGCCGACGCCGCGTCGTCGGAGCCGTTGCCCGCCACCGGATGCGTCGAGGGGGACTGGTCGGCGACATGGCCCCAGCTCTTGCGCTGGATTCCGAATTCGGTCCACGCGGGGTAGTCGGTGACCTCCGAGCACACCCGGTAGGCCAGGTACTCGGCGAAGGACTCGTTGAGCCAGAGGTCGTCCCACCAGCGCATGGTGACCAGGTCGCCGAACCACATGTGCGCCATCTCGTGGGCGATCGTCACCGCCCGCACGCCACGCTCACCGGACGTGGCGGCGGAGCGGAACACGTACTGGTCGCGGAAGGTGACGCAGCCGGGATTCTCCATCGCCCCGGCGTTGAAGTCCGGGACGAAGGCCTGGTGGTACTCGCCGAAGGGGTACCGGATGCCGAACAGGTCGTGATAGCGGTCCAGGAAACGCCGGGTCACCTCCAGCATGTCGGCGGCCTCGGCGTCCAGCGCCGCGGCGAGCGAGGCCCGGGCGTGCAGGCCGAGCGGCACGCCGTCGTGGACGGTGCGCACCGAGTGGTACGGGCCGGCCACCAGCGTGACGAAGTACGTCGACAGCGGCCGGGTGGTCGCCAGTCGCCAGAATCCCGGCTCGACCTCGGTGGCCGCGCCGTTGCCGAGCACCGTCCACTCCGCCGGGCAGCGCACCTCGAGGTCGTAGCCGGCCTTGAGGTCGGGTTGGTCGAAGCACGGGAACCAACGGGGGCCGGCGTCCAGGAAGGACATCGCGTACAGGTAGACCAGTCCGTCGGCGGGGTCGACGTGGCGGTGCATCCCCTCGCCGTCGGAGGAGTACGCCATCCGGGCGGTGATCCGCAGCTCGTTGTCCGCGCGCAGGTCGCTCAGCCGCAGCCTGCCGTCGACCACGCCCGCGACCGTCTCGACCGCAAGCTCGACGCCGTTGAGCACCACACTGTCGATTCCGGCGGCCTGCACGTCCAGGAACGTGCTGGCCCCGGGCGTCGCGCAGCCGAACCGGATCGTGGTGTCACAGCCGAACTCCGGCCCGGTGGTCGGCAGGTCCAGGGCGATCCGGTAGTGGTGCACGGTCAGCAGCGAGGCCCGTCCGGCCGCTTCGATCCGGGTGAGGCTGGGCATGCGGCCAACCTACCGCCCGTTCATCTGCGCGAAACATGGCTGGGGCCGCCGTGTAACAGCGAGACCTGATCCTCTTCCCAGCGGAGCTCAACGGCGAGCGGCTCACCACCCATCCCACCCGAAGGGCAGACCCTTGTCACACGTCGTCCTCGCCGCACCCACGTACGTGCCGTTCGACCTGAAGAGTCTCAGTGGTGGCGACACCGCCTGGGTCCTGGCGTCGGCATCCCTCGTCCTGCTGATGACCCCGGCGCTCGCGTTCTTCTACGGCGGGATGGTGCGGGCCAAGCACACCCTCGCCATGCTGATGCAGAACTTCGCCGCCATGGCGATCGTCAGCGTCACCTGGGTGGTCGTCGGTTTCAGCCTCGCCTTCGGCGGCACCGGCCGCTACCTCGGCGACCTGCACTACGTCCTGATGCACCACATCAACGACGTGGTGCCGACGCTGGGCACGGCCCAGACGATGCCGACCATCGTGTTCGTGGCCTTCCAGCTCACCTTCGCGATCATCACGCCGGCCCTGATCACCGGTTCGACCGCGGACCGGTGGAAGTTCGGGGCGTTCATCGCCTTCGTGTCGGCCTGGTCGATCCTGATCTACGCCCCGGTCGCGCACTGGGTGTTCAACGGCTACGGCTTTCTCAACCAGTCGCTGCGCCCGGCCGGCAAGTTCTTCGCCGAGGACTTCGCCGGCGGAACCGTCGTGCACATCAACGCCGGCGCCGCGGGCCTGGCCATGGCCCTGGTGCTGGGCAGGCGGCGCGGGTGGCCGAAGGAGAACATGCGCGGGCACAACATCCCGTTCGTGATGCTCGGCGCCGGGCTGCTCTGGTTCGGCTGGTTCGGGTTCAACGCCGGATCGGCGCTGGCGGCCAACGGCCTGGCCGGCTACGCCTGGATGAACACCAACACCGCGACCGCCACCGCCATGCTCGGCTGGCTGATCGTGGAGAAGCTTCGCTACGGCAAGTCGACCGCGCTGGGTGCCGCCTCGGGCGCCGTGGCCGGCCTGGTCGCGATCACCCCGTGCGCCGGCTTCGTCAGCGTCACCGGCGCGCTGTTCATCGGGCTGCTGGCCGGAGTGGGCTGCGCCTTCGCCATCGGCCTGAAGAACAGGTTGGGCTACGACGACTCGCTCGACGTGGTGGGCGTGCACTTCGTGGGTGGCTGGATCGGCACCCTGTGCGTCGGCTTCTTCTCCACCTCGGGCACCAATCCCCTTGCCAACAACGGCATCTTCTACCACGGCGGCGGCAAGTGGGGCGGCTGGAGCCTGTTGCTGCACCAGGCCGAGGCAGCCGCGGTGGTGACCGTGTTCTCCTTCGTCGGTACGTTCCTCATCGCCAAGGTCATCGGTCTGGTGATGCGGACCCGGGTCACCGAGGAGGACGAGATCACCGGTATCGACCTCTCCATCCACGGTGAGACCGCGTACGACTTCGGCCCGCTGGCCGGCTCCGGCAGCGGCCATTACGTGCCCGCAGCGGCCGCGTCGAAGGAGAGTGTTCAGGCATGAAGCTCGTGACAGCGATCATCAAGCCGTTCAAGCTGGAAGAGGTCAAGGTGGCCCTGGAGAACCTGGGCGTCCAGGGACTGACGGTCAGCGAGGTCTCCGGCTTCGGCCGCCAGCGCGGTCACACCGAGGTCTACCGGGGCGCGGAGTACACCGTCGACCTGGTTCCGAAGGTTCGGGTCGAGGTGCTGGTCGATACCTCCGACGCCCTCAAGGTCGCCGACGCGGTGGTCGAGGCGGCCCGCACCGGCAAGATCGGTGACGGCAAGGTCTGGATCACCGAGGTCGACACCGTGGTGCGGGTGCGGACTGGCGAACGGGATGCAGACGCCCTCTGAGCGGTCCATCAGGTCGTCCCGGACCGAACTCCTGGCCCGGGTGGATCTGGTAGGCGCGCCGTTGCGAGTGGCCCTCACCGAGCTGTACGACGGCTGGCTGGCAGGGTTGCTGGCAGACGTCGACGGGGTAGCCCTGATGGCGGTCGGGGGACTGGGACGGCGCGAGCCGGCTCCGTACGGCGACGCCGATCTGGTGTTGCTGCACAACGGCAAGGTGTCCGACCTGGCCGAGATAGCGAACCGGATCTGGTACCCGGTGTGGGATTCGGGAATCGGGCTGGACCACTCGGTTCGCACGGTGGACCAGGCTGTCGCGGTGGCGGCCGAGGACGGAAAGGCGATGCTGGGCATGCTCGACGCCCGGCATCTCGCGGGCGATCCGGTCCTGACCGGATTGCTGCGTGAACAGGTTCTCTCGCGATGGCGGCGGTCGGCGCCCTCGCGGATGGCCGAACTGCGGGAACTGGCTCGGAGCAGGTGGCGGGTTCGCGGAGACGCGTCCTTCCTGCTGGAGCCGGACCTCAAGGACTGCCGGGGCGGGTTGCGTGATTGGGTGGGACTACGCGCACTCGCCTCGGCCCAACTGGTGGATCTGACGCCGCCGGTGACGCGGGCGAGCGCCCTGCTGCTGGACGTCCGGGGCGAGCTGCACCGGATAGCAGGGCGCGCGGCCGACGTGCTGCGGGGTCAGGACCGGGCGGCGGTCGCCCGGCGGCTGGGGATGAGCGGCCCGGACGAGGTGCTGCGGGCGGTGAACGAGTCCGCGCGCACGCTGGCCTTCGCCACGGACGTGGCTTGGCGCCGGGTCGCCGCGGCGGAGGCCCCGTCGGGTCGCTCCCTGCTGCGCCGGCTGCGGCCCGTTCCGGCTCAGCGGGGCCTGCCGGACCCGTCCGTCCGGGTGCCGCTGGCCAAGGACGTCGTCGCCCAGGGCGGTGAGGTGGTGCTGGCGCGGGACGCCGACCCCTGGGCCGATCCGGTGCTGGTACTGCGGGTGGCGCGGGCCGCCGCCGCGACGGACCTGCCCATCTCGACGTACGCGCTGACGCGGCTGGCCACCGAGGGCGCTCCGATGCCGCACCCCTGGCCCGCCGCGGCCCGCGCGGAGTTCATCGGCCTGCTGGGAGCGGGCGAGCGGGCGATCTCGCCGCTGGAGGCGCTGGACCAGCACGGCATGCTCAGCCGGCTGCTGCCGGAATGGGAGCGGGTGCGGTTCAAGGCGCAGCACAATCCGGTGCACCTGTTCACCGTCGACCGGCACCTGATCGAGACGGCCGTGCGGGCCGGTGCGCTGACCGCCGAGGTGGCCCGGCCGGACCTGCTGCTGGTCGGTGCCCTGCTGCACGACATCGGCAAGGGCTATCCCGGCGACCACTCGATCGTCGGTGCCCGGCTCGCGGCCACCATCGCGGCGCGGATGGGCTTCAACACCAAGGACTGCGCCACCATCGCCGCGCTGACCCGGCACCACCTGCTGCTGCCCGACACCGCCACCCGCCGCGACCTCGACGACCCGTCCACCATCCACATCGTGGTGTCCGCCATCGAGGGCTCCACCGAGCTGCTCGACCTGCTGCATCACCTGACCGTCGCCGACGCGCTGGCAACCGGGCCGGCGGCGTGGAGCGACTGGAAGGCCTCGCTGGTCTTCCAGCTGGTCCGCTCCACCCATAAGGTCCTGGACGGAGAGCCGGTACCGACCCCCGAGCCGCCGTCGGCGGCCGTGCTGGAACTGGCCCGGCGCGGCGAGACGCGGGTGGCCGTCGAGGGCTCCGACGTCATCGTGGTCGCACCCGACCAGCCCGGCCTGCTGTCCAGCGCCTCCGGGCTGCTGGCCCTGCACTCCCTCGACGTCCAGGCCGCCGACGTGCGAACGGTCGAGGGCATGGCGGTGAACCGGTTCTCGGTGTCGCCCCGGTTCGGCGAGCTGCCGGACCCCGCGCTGCTCAACGCCGACCTGCGCCGCATCCTCGCCAGGACGCTGCCACTGGAGGAGCGGCTGCGGGCCAAGGAGTCGACCTACCGCCGCGGCGGTACCGACCCCAGCCCGCCACGGCTGCTGTGGTTCGACGACGAGGCCACCGACGCGACCGTCCTGGAGGTTCGCGCGGCGGACGCCATCGGGCTGCTGCACCGGGTGACGGCCGCGGTGGAGCTGCTGGGCCTGGACATCCGATCCGCCAGGATCTCATCCTTCGGGGCGCACGTGGTGGATGCCTTCTACCTGACCGACCCGGACGGCAAGCCGCTGTCCGAGAGCCACCAGGCCGAAGCGGGGGAGCGGATCACCGCGGCGCTGGCCGATTGACGTTCGGCTGACAGCCTTGACCGACCGGTCGGTCGGACTTTAAAGTGCTGGAGTGACCTCGCGAAGGCCCTTGATCGCGTCCTCGGACAGCCCACCTGGGGTCGAGCTTGCCAGGCTCGCCGCCTGGTTGGACGCCGAGCGACCGGGCCTGCGACAGGGGCCGCTGAACGCCACCGTGATCGTCGGCGGCCGCTCCAACCTGACCTACCGTCTGACCGACGGCAGCCACCAGTGGGCGCTGCGCCGGCCGCCGCTGGGCCACGTGCTGCCCACCGCGCACGACATGGTCCGCGAGTTCACGGTTCTCTCCGCCCTGTACGGCTCGGCGGTTCCGGTGCCCGAACCGATCGCGCTGGGCACCGACGGGGACGTCCTCGGCGAGCCGTTCTACCTGATGGGCTTCGTCCCCGGCGTGGTGCTGGAGCGTCCGGAGCTGGCGCCCAACGCCACGGTGGCGCGGCATGCCACCGAGACGCTGGTCGACACCCTGGTCGCGCTGCACGGCGTGGACCCGGGCGAGGTCGGCCTGGCGGACTTCGGCAAGCCCGGGGGCTTCCTGCAGCGCCAGGTGAGAAGGTGGCACCAGCAGTTCGACAGCTCCACCGAGCCGGCACCAGCCGATTCCAGCAGTGCGGTCGGCAGCAGTGCGGTCGATGTGCGGGCGCTGGAGCTGTCCGTCGTCCGGCGGCTGCGCGAGCAGTTGCCCGAGTCGTCCCGTTCGGGAATCGTGCACGGGGACTACCGGCTGACCAACGTCCTGTTCAACCCCGATTTCGCCAGCTCCCAGTCGACCACCGCGTCCATCGAGGCTGTGGTCGACTGGGAGATGGCGACGCTGGGGGATCCACTGACCGACGTCGGGCTGCTGTACGTCTACCACGACTGCGCCCGCACGTCCGACTCGGTGATGCCGGACTTCCCGGCCGAGCAGGGCTATCTCTCACCGCAGGCCATGGTCGCCCGGTACGCCGAGGCCACCGGGCTCGAGATCGCCGACCTGGACTGGTACATCGCCTTCGGCTACTACAAGCTCAGCGTCATCGCGGCCGGCATCCATGCCCGGTTCCAGCAGGGCAAGACGATCGGTGAGGGCTTCGGCGTGTTCGGCGGCCTTCGCGACGCCACCATGGACGCCGCGTCCGCGCGGCTCGGAGGAAACTAGATGGACTTCACCCACAGCCCGCGCTCCATCGAGCTGCAGGCGGCGATCAGCCGCTTTCTCGACGAGGTCGTCTATCCGGCAGAGACCGAGTTCCACCAGCAGGAGCAGGCCAATCGCGCCGCCGGCACGCCGTTCGCGACCCCCGCGGTGCTGGCCGGCATCAAGCAAGAGGCTCGCCGCCGCGGGCTGTGGAACCTCTTCCTACCCGGGGACCGGTTCGGCGCGGGGCTGTCGGTACTCGACTACGCGCCGCTGGCCGAGCTGTCCGGGCGCTCGATCGCCATCGCACCCGAGGCGATGAACTGCTCGGCGCCCGACACCGGCAACATGGAGTTGCTCGCCATGTTCGGCACCGACGACCAGCACCGCCGCTGGCTCGAGCCGTTGCTCGCGGCTGAGATCCGGTCCTGCTTCTCGATGACCGAGCCGGCCGTGGCCTCATCCGATGCCACCAACATCGCCACCCGGATCACCCGCGACGGTGATTCCTACGTGGTCAGCGGGCTCAAGTGGTGGTCCACCGGCGCGATGCGCGACGAGTGCGCGGTGTCCATCGTGATGGGTGTGTCCGACCCGGACGCGGACCGGCACGCCCAGCACTCGATGATCCTGGTTCCCCTCGGTGCCCCGGGTGTCACCGTGCACCGGTCCACCACGGTGTTCGGCTACGACGACGGGCCGCACGGCGGCCACGGCGAGATCAGCTTCGACGACGTGCGGGTGCCCGCCGGTAACCTGCTCGGCGCCCAGGGCGCCGGCTTCGCCATGGCCCAGGCCCGGCTCGGCCCGGGCCGGATCCACCACTGCATGCGCGCCCTCGGGATCGCCGAACGCGCCATGGAACTGATGGTGAACCGCTCGCTCCACCGGCACGCCTTCGGCGGCCCGCTGGCCAGCCAGGGAGTCATCCGGGAGTGGATCGCCGAGTCCCGGCTGGCCATCGAGCAGGCTCGGCTGCTGGTGCTCAAGGCGGCGTGGCTGATCGACACCGCCGGCGTAAAGCAGGCGGCCACCGAGATCGCCGCCATCAAGGTGGCGGCACCGCGGGCGGCGTCCTACGTCCTGGACCGCGCGATCCAGACCTTCGGCGCGGCCGGGGTGTCCGGCGACACGCCGCTCGCCGAGCTGTGGGCCGGCGTACGCACGCTGCACCTGGCCGACGGCCCGGACGAGGTCCACCTGCGCAGCGTGGCCCGGGTCGAGATCAACCGCGCCCGGAGTGCGGCGGCGGGCAGGTGAGCGTGCCCCGTCCCGAGCTTCCTGCCCGCCTCTCCACCGACGTTGCCGCCGCGGATCGGCAGCTCTCCACCCGCGAGCGGATCGTCGCCAGTGCGCTGGCGCTGTTCGCCGAACAGGGGTTCGACGCCACCAGCGTCAACCAGATCGTGGTGCGCGCCGGGGTGGCCAAGGGCGCCCTCTATCACCACTTCGCCAGCAAGGACGACCTGCTGTACGAGGTGTACAGGGAACTCGTGGACCGCCAGCTCGACGGCATGAACGCCATCCTCGCGGACCGGCAGGACACCGCCCGGACGCTGCGCGAGCTGATCCGCGACCTGGTCGTCACCACCGCCGGCAGTGCGCCGGCGGCGAAGGTCTTCTCTCGCGAGAGCCACCGCCTCGGCGACGCGAACCAGGCCCGGGTGCGCGCTGCCCGACGCAGCATCCACGACACCTTCACCGATCTGGTGCGCTCAGCGCAGCACAGCGGTGAGTTCCGGGCGGTCACCTCGCCGGACATGGTGACGTTCACCGTCTTCGGCTTCATCAACGAGCTGCCGGTCTGGTACCGCGCGGACGGTCCCAAGACGCCGGTCCAGATCGCCGACGAGCTCAGCGAGCTGATCCTGTCCGCGCTGATGCCGGCGCCGGGACAGCTACCTGCCGAAGGTCAGCCATGAGCGGGCAGAGCTGGGGCCTGACCGTCCCGCTGACGGGGGTGCCGCTGCCCGCGCACGCGGAGCTGCTGCGCGCCCTGCCCGGCTGGGGCTATACCGATGTCTGGTCCTCCGAGGTGGCCGGGACCGACGCCTTCACGCCGCTGGCGCTGGCCGCCGCGTGGGAGCCGCGGCACCGGGGCGATTCACCCTGGGCCTGGGCGCGTCCAGCCCGGCGGTCGTCGAGCAGTGGAACGGGATCGGCTTCGAGCAGCCGTTCCGCCGTACCCGGGACGTGCTGCGGTTCACCCGCGCCGCGCTGGACGGCGAGAAGGTGACCGCCGACTTCGATACCTTCTCGACCAGCGGCTTCCGGCTCGAACAGCCACCCGGTGAGCGGGTGCCGATCCTGCTCGCGGCGCTGCGTCCGCAGCTGCTCGCCCTCGCCGGACGGGAGGCCGACGGGGCGATCCTCAACTGGCTCGCGGCCGGCGATGTCCCGACCTGCCTGGAAGCCGTCGGTAACCCCGCCGCCGACATCGTGGCGCGGATCTTCGTCTGCCCCACCGAGGACGCCGGCTACGCCCGAGCGCTTGGCCGGCGGATGATTTCGAGCTACCTGACCGTGCAGGCGTACGCGCGGTTCCATCGCTGGCTCGGACGGGGGCCGGCGCTGGAGCGGATGTGGGAACTGTGGCGCGAGGGCGCCCGCAAGGGCGCTACCCAGGCGGTGCCGGACGAGGTCGTGGACGAGCTGGTGCTGCACGGCAGCCCGGTGTCCTGCCGGGAGCAGGTGCTCGACTACGTCCGGGCCGGCGTTCGCACGCCGGTGTTGGCGCTGCTGCCGACTCCGGAGCTGACCGATGCCGCCTCGCTGGCGGGGGTGCTCGCCGCGCTGGGACCGGCGGCGGCTGCTGGTATGAAACCGGCTGAACCGACGCCGGCCAGAACGACACCGGTTGCACAGACACTGCCGGCGGGGACTGCATGAGGATCGCCGACTCCGTCATCGTGATCACCGGCGGTGGCAGCGGCATCGGAGCCGGCCTGGCCCGGCGGTTCGCCGCCGAGGGTGCCCAGGCTCTGGTGATGGCCGACTACCGGATCGAGGGCGCCAGCGCGGTCGCCGACGAGCTCGGGGACCGGGTCAGCGCCGTCGAGGTGGACGTCACGGACGAGGCCGCGGTCGCCGACCTGGTCGCCGGGACGGTAGCTCGGCACGGCCGGATCGACCTGTTCTGCTCCAACGCCGGCATTCCCACCGGGGTCGGCATCGAGGGCAGTGCGGCCGCGGACCGGGCCTGGCAGCGTGCCTGGAACGTGCACGTGATGGCACACGTCTACGCCGCACGCGCCGTCCTGCCGGTCATGGTCGAGGCGGGTTCGGGGTACCTGCTGAACACCGCCTCCGCGGCGGGGCTGCTGAGCGCTCCGGGCGACGCCCCGTACAGCGTCAGCAAACACGCCGCCGTGGCGTTCGCCGAGTGGCTGGCCTACCAGTACCGCGATCGCGGAATCCGGGTCAGCGTCCTGTGCCCGATGGGTGTCGACACCCCGCTGCTGATGGACGGTCTCAACTCCGGCGCCGCCGCGACCAAGGCAGTGGCCGCCTCCGGTGAGGTGCTCGGTGTCCAGGCGGTGGCCGAAGCCGTGGTGCGGGGACTGGCCGACGAGCGGTTCCTGATCCTGCCCCATCCTCAGGTCGGCACGTACTGGGCCGGCAAGGCCGCCGACATCGAGCACTGGCTGGCAGGCATGGCCCGGCTGGCGGCTGCGGCCGGTACGACAGCCTGACGGCCGAACCACCCAGGCACATCAGTCCCCTACATCAGTCCACTACAAAAAGTCCACTACAAAAAGAACGATGAGGAGCAGTACATGGCTGGAGTTCAGGATCGCGTCGCGCTGGTGACCGGCGGCGCCCAGGGCATCGGGGCCGCGGTCGCCGCCCGGCTTGCCGCCGCTGGCGCGAAGGTGGCGGTGCTCGATCTCAACGAGGACAGTGCCGCCGCGACCGCCGCGGACATCACCGCCTCCGGCGGAACGGCCATCGGCATCGGGGCCGACGTCAGCAAGGCCGACCAGGTGCAGGCGGGGGTGGACCGGGTGGTCGCGGAGTTCGGGGCGCTGCACATCCTGGTCAACAACGCCGGCGTGCTGCGGGACAACATGCTGTTCAAGATGTCCGAGGACGACTGGGACATCGTGATGAACGTCCACCTCAAGGGCGCGTTCCTGTGCAGCAAGACGGCCCAGCAGCACATGGTCGCCGCCAAGTACGGCCGGATCGTCAACATGTCCTCGACCTCGGCGCTCGGCAACCGCGGCCAGGCCAACTACGCCACCGCGAAGGCCGGCCTGCAGGGCTTCACCAAGACCCTGGCCATCGAGCTCGGCCCGTTCGGGGTCACCGTGAACGCCGTCGCGCCCGGCTTCGTCGAGACCGCGATGACGAAGGCGACGGCCGAGCGGATCGGCAGCACCATCGACCAGATGCGCGAGGCGGTGGCCGGCGCCGTGCCGGTGCGCCGGGGCGGCGTTCCGGAGGACATCTCCAACACGGTGGCCTTCTTCGCCGGTGAAGAGAGCGGTTATGTCACCGGTCAGGTTCTCTACGTCGATGGCGGCCGCGGCCTGCTCTAGCCGGGCGGCGGGTCACGTAGCCTGTTGGCGAGGGTTTCCACCGGGCGCCTCGCCCGGTATCCGGCGCACCAGCCGTACAAGCCGTTTAAGCCGTTTAAGGGGGTCGCGTGTTCGACACACTGTCCGACCGGCTCAACAAGGTCTTCACCGGTCTTCGGGGCAAGGGACGGCTCTCCCAGGCCGACATCGACTCGGTGGCCCGTGAGATCCGCATCGCGCTGCTCGAGGCCGATGTGGCGCTGCCCGTCGTCCGCCAGTTCATCGCCGCGGTCAAGGAGCGGGCAGCCGGCGAAGAGGTCAGCAGGGCGCTCAACCCGGCCCAGCAGGTCATCAAGATCGTCAACGAGGAGCTCGTCAAGATCCTCGGCGGCGAGACGCGGCGCTTGCAGTACGCGAAACAGCCCCCGACGGTGATCATGCTGGCCGGCCTGCAGGGCGCCGGAAAGACGACCCTGGCCGGCAAGCTCGCTCGGCACCTGAAGGACCAGGGCCACGCCCCCGTCCTGGTGGCCTGTGACCTGCAGCGGCCCAACGCCGTCAACCAGCTCCAGATCGTCGGTGAGCGCGCCGGGGTCGCGGTGTACGCGCCCGAGCCCGGCAACGGGATCGGCGACCCGGTGGCCGTCGCCCGCGACTCCCTCGACTTCGCCCGCCGCGCCCAGCACGACATGGTGATCGTCGACACCGCCGGCCGGCTCGGTATCGATACCGAGATGATGCGGCAGGCCGCCGCGATCCGGGACGCCGTCCAACCGCAAGAGATCCTGTTCGTGCTGGACGCGATGGTCGGCCAGGACGCGGTCAACACCGCCGAGGCGTTTCGCGACGGCGTCGGGTTCACCGGCGTGGTGCTCACCAAGCTCGACGGTGACGCCCGCGGTGGCGCCGCGCTGTCGGTGCGCTACGTGACCGGGCAGCCGATCATGTTCGCCTCCAACGGTGAGAAGCTCGGTGACTTCGACGTCTTCCACCCCGATCGGATGGCCTCGCGCATCCTCGGCATGGGCGACATGCTCACGCTCATCGAGCAGGCGCAGAAGACGTTCGACCAGGACGAAACCGAGCGGATGGCGTCCAAGCTCGCCAGCGGCAACGAGTTCACGCTGGAGGACTTCCTCGAGCAGTTGCAGGCGATCCGGCGGATGGGCCCGATCGGCAACCTGCTGGGAATGCTGCCCGGCGCCGGCCAGATGAAAGAGGCGCTGGCCGCTGTCGACGACAAGGATCTGGACCGCACGGCCGCCATCATTCGCTCGATGACGCCGGGCGAGCGGGCCGATCCCAAGCTGATCAACGGCTCTCGCCGGCTGCGCATCGCCAACGGCTCCGGGGTCAAGGTCAGCGAGGTCAACAACCTGGTCGACCGGTTCTTCGAGGCCCGCAAGATGATGTCCCGGATGAGCGGCATGGGAATGCCCGGTGGCCGGCGCAACGCCAAGAACGCCAAGGGCAAGAAGGGCAAGGGCAAGGGACGCAACGCCAAGGGCGGCAGGGGTCCGACGCAGCCGAGGATGCCCGCGGGCATCCCCGGCATGCCCGGTGGCTTTCCCGGCGGTATGCCCAGTGGCCTGCCGGGCGGTTTCGGAGCAGGCGGTGGCAGCATGCCCGAGCTGCCGTCGGGTGTCGAGTTGCCGGACATCTCGAAGTTCAAGTTCCCGAAGTCCTGACCTCCTGTCCCTCGACCGCGAGTCCCGCGTCGACCGCGAGTCCCGAGGCCCGTTCCGCCGGCGGCCGCCGGCGAGCGCGATGAGCAGAAAGCGGTTCGCATGCCCGACCAGGAGGCGTTGCACCTGCGCGGGGTGTTCCTTCCCGAGGAGCGGGAGCGCGACGCCTGGATCGTCGACGGCCGGCTGACGTTCGAGCCGGTTCGGAACGCTCACACGATCGCCGACCGCGGCTGGGTGCTGCCCGGACTCGTCGACGCGCACTGCCACATCGGCCTGTCGATGGACGGTTGGGCCGAACCGGACGAGCAGGCGGAGCAGGCGATTCTCAACCGGGACGCCGGCGCCCTGCTGCTGCGCGACGCCGGGTCACCGGTCGACAACACGGGTGTCCAGCGGCGCGAGGACCTGCCCCGGCTGGTGCGCGCCGCTCGTCACATCGCCCGGCCGCGGCGCTACATCCGCCACCTGGGCATCGAGGTCGAGCCCGAGGATCTGGTGACCGAGGTCGAGAAGCAGGCGGCCCTCGGCGATGGCTGGATCAAGCTGGCCGCGGACTGGATCGACCGGTCCGCCGGCGACCTCATGCCGGTCTGGCCGGACGACGTGCTGGCCACCGCCATCGGCCGCGCGCACGAGCTGGGCGTGCGGGTGGCGGCCCACGTCTTCGGCGAGGACGCGCTGCCGGGCCTGATCCGGGCCGGTCTGGACTCCATCGAGCACGGCACCGGCATCACCGACGACCTGCTGGACGAGGTTGCCCGCAGGGGCATCGCCGTGGTGCCGACGCTCATCAACATTGATACCTTTCCCCGGATCGCCGCGTCCGGCGCCGAGAAGTTCCCGGCTTACGCCGCGCACATGAACGCGCTCTACGCCACCTCGCGGGAGCGGATCCGTCACGCCTACGAGGCGGGCGTCCCGATCTACACCGGCACGGACGCGGGCGGATCGCTGCCGCACGGGTTGATCCGGGACGAGATCGCGGCCCTGGTCGGAGCGGGCATCCCGCAGGCCGAGGTCATTGCCCAGGCATCCTGGCGGGCACGGGAGTGGCTGGGCTTCGAGGGCCTCGTCGAGGGGGCTCTGGCGGATCTCGTCGTGTACGACGCCGACCCATGCACCGACCTCGACACCCTGGCCGCACCATGCCGCATCGTGCTGCGGGGGATCGTCCGGGGCTGAGACCCGGCGCTGAGACCGCGAGGACCGCGGGCTGGGTCGAAGGGACCAGTCGCCGCACTAAGCTGGTATTCATCCCCCACGTGAAAGGTCACCAGTGACAACCCTGCGTCAACGTCGGGCGGTCGCTGTCCGGCGGTGGTCCATAGCCGTCGCGGTCTACCTCGTTGCGGTGTTCCACCGGACCTCCCTGGGCGTCGCCGGGCTGCAGGCAGCGACCCGTTTCGGTATCAGCCCCAGCCAGCTCAGCATCTTCGTGCTGCTGCAGCTGGGGGTATACGCCGGAATGCAGATTCCGACCGGCATCCTGGTCGACCGGTATGGGCCCCGCCGGCTGCTGATCGCCGCAGCCTTCACCATGGGGGCGGCCCAGATCCTGTTCGCACTGGCGCACAGCTACCCGGTCGCGCTGCTGGCCAGAGCGCTGCTCGGCCTCGGCGACGCCCTCACCTTTGTCAGCGTCCTGAGGTTCGCGGCCGGCCAGTTCGCGCCGCGGCGGTATCCGGTGGTGATCGCGATCACCGGCACCCTGGGCTCGGTCGGCAACCTCGCGGCGACGCTGCCGCTGACCGCGCTGCTGCACCACGCGGGCTGGACGCCGACCTTCCTCGTGGCCGGGCTGGTGTCGGTGGTCAGCGGCGTCGCCGTCTACGCGATGCTGCCGAGGTCCGCACCGGTGCCGCGACGGCCCCGGGAGGCAGCCGCGCTGATGGCCTCGGCTCGCAGTGTCGGCCGCCGGGTTCGCACCGCGTGGGCGCTGCCCGGCACCAGGGCCGGCTTCTGGGTGCACTTCACCTCGATGTCGACGTCCCTCACGTTCGGCGTGCTGTGGGGCCTGCCGTTTCTGGTCGAGGCCCAGGGCTTCAGCCGCGACGCGGCCAGCACGGTGCTGCTGGCGAGCGTGCTGGTCGCGATCGTCGCCGGACCGCCGATCGGCCAGCTCACCGCGCGGCATCCCGCCACCCGGGTTCCGCTGGCCATCGGCGTGTGCTCGGTCACCGTGCTGGGCTGGTACGCCGTGCTGGCGGCCTTCTCGGGCCCCATTCCGCGGTGGCTGCTGATCGGACTGGTGCTGCTGACCACGGTCGGCGGACCGGTGTCGGCGATCGGCTTCGCCCTGGCACGCGACTACAACGGCCCCGCCATCGTCGGCACGGCCACCGGCGTGGTCAACGTGGGCGGCTTCGTCGCGGCGATCTCGGCATGCCTGGTACTGGGTTGGACTCTGGACCTGGCCGGTTCGGTGGACCGGGGCGCCTATCGGCTGGCGTTCGCGGTGGCGGTGTCCGTGCAGCTGGTGGGGCTGGTCCAGATGGTCCGGTGGTGGCTGCGCGCCAGGCACACCCTGCTGAAGGCGCTGGAGGTGGGCCGACCGGCCCCGGTCCAGATCGTGCGGCACCGCTGGGACCTCACCCGCTGAGGCAGCGGCGAGCGAGCATGATCGCCTCCGGAGCTATGGTCGGGAACATGACTCAGCAGATCGCAAGTGTGGCCATCGTCGGTGGATATGTCGTGCCGATCGACGGTGATCCGATAGCGAACGCGACCGTCCTGGTCACCGACGGCAGAATCGTCGCGGTGGGAGCCGAGGTGCGCGTCCCCGATGGCGTCGAGGTGGTGAATGCGACCGGCAAATGGGTGCTGCCCGGCTTCGTCGACGCGCACGCCCACCTCGGGGTGCACGAGGAGGGTGAGGGCTGGGCCGGCTCCGACGTCAACGAGATGACCGATCCGAACGGCGCCCGGCTGCGGGCCCTGGACGGCATCAACCCGGCCGAGGAGGGCTTCCGGGACGCCCTTGCCGGCGGTGTCACCTCGTGCGTGGTGAAGCCCGGCAGCGGAAACCCGATCGGCGGTCAGACGGTGGCCATCAAGACCTGGGGCCGGATCGTGGACGAGATGGTGATCAAGTCACCGGTCAGCGTGAAGAGCGCGCTGGGTGAGAATCCCAAGCGGGTGTACGGCGATCAGAAGAAGCTGCCCTCGACCCGGCTCGGCGTCGCGGCCGTCATCCGCGACGCGCTCACCAAGGCTCAGGACTACCAGGCCAAGCGGGACGCGGCCGCGGCGAAGCAGGAGCCCTTCGACCGCGACCCGTCGCTCGAGGTCCTGGTGCAGGTGCTCAGCGGCGAGCTGCCCTGGTGCCAGCACACCCACCGCGCGGACGACATCGCCACCGCCATCCGGCTGGCGGACGAGTTCGGGTACCGGCTGGTGATCAACCACGCCACCGAGGCCTATCTGCTCGCCGACGTGATCGCCGAGCGCGGCATCCCCTGCATCGTGGGGCCGCTGTTCCACACCCGGTCCAAGGTCGAGGTCCGCAACCGCAGCCTGGCGACCGCGGGCAAGCTCGCCAACGCCGGGGTAACGGTGGCCCTGACGACCGATCATCCGGTGGTGGCGATCGACTTCCTGGTGCACCAGGCGACCTTCGCCGTGCGCGAGGGCATGACGCGGGAGGATGCGCTGCGCTCGATCACGATCAACCCGGCCAGCATCCTCGGCTTCGACGACCGGGTCGGCTCGCTCACCGCCGGCAAGGACGGCGACGTGGTGATCTGGTCCGGCGACCCGCTCGACGTCCTGCAACGAGCCGAGCGGGTCTTCGTCTCCGGTACTGCGGTGTACCGCTACGAGAACGGCCGCGGCATCACCACGGACCCCTATCGAGTCAGCTGATCCGGCAGGGGCCGACCGATCCGGCAAGTGAGGTTCGGTCAGTCCTCGGGCAGCTCCACGGCGTTGTTCTTGATCACGTCGCGGAACCAGAGCGCGGAGTCCTTCGGGGTGCGAACGAGGCTGTCGTAGTCGACGTGCACCATTCCGAAGCGCTTGGAGTAGCCCCAGGCCCACTCGAAGTTGTCCATGAACGACCACAGGTAGTAGCCGCGAATGTCCGCGCCGCCCTCGATCGCGGCGTGCACGGCGGCGAGGTGCCGGCGCACGTAGTCGATCCGGTCGGCGTCGTGCACCTCGCCATCGGCGGACAGCTCGTCGTCGAAGCTGGCCCCGTTCTCGGTGATCACCATCGGGATCTCGGGGTAGTCGCGCCGAACCCGCAACAGCAGGTCGGTGAACGACTCTGGCACGATCGGCCAACCCATCCCGGTGTACGGACCCGGCTGGGGAACCGAGTACGCCAGATCGGTTCCCGGCCACGGTGAGGCTCCGGCGTCGGCCTGGCTGGGGTCATTGACCCAGCGCCCGGTCACTTGGGCGCGCACCTCGTCGGTGGCCGCGGTGACCCGGCTGGGAGCATAGAAGTTCACCCCCAGCACGTCGATCGGCGCATTGATGTCGGTGAGGTCACCCTCTGCCACGAACGCCCAGTTGGTGATGTGGCGGGTCGTGTGCAGCAGGTCCGAGGGGTAGGCGCCGCGCAGGATCGGGTCCAGGAAGATCCGGTTCGCGATCGCGTCGACGTGGGACGCGGCCTCGACATCGGCCGGGGTGTCGGTGGCGGGGTACACCTGCGCCAGGTTCAGGGTGATGGACAGCTGGGTGGACGGCGGAACGACTGCCCGCAGTGCCGTGACCGCCCGGCCGTGCGCGAGGTTGAGATGGTGAGCCGCGGTGATGGCCGCGGCGTTGTCGGTGATGCCGGGCGCATGCACGCCGGAGGAGTGGCCGAGAAAGGCCGAGCACCACGGCTCGTTGAGGGTGGTAATGGTCGGAACCCGGTCGCCCAGCGCGCGGCCGATCACCTCGGCGTAGTCGACGAACCTGCCCACGGTCTCGCGGTTGGTCCAGCCGCCCTCGTTCTGCAGGGCCTGCGGCAGGTCCCAGTGGTACAGGGTCAGCAGCGGCGTGATGTTGCGCTCGAGCAGGCCGTCCACCAGGCGCTGGTAGAAGTCCAGGCCGGCGGCGTTGACGGCACCCGAGCCACCCGGAACGATCCGCGGCCAGGACACCGAGAACCGGTAGGACGGCAGGCCGAGGGCCGCCATCAGGTCCAGGTCTTCTTCCATCCGGTGGTAGTGGTCATCGGCGACGTCCCCGGTGTCGCCGTTGCGGACCTTGCCGGGAACCTGGCAGAAGACGTCCCAGATGCTGGGCAGCCGTCCGTCGGCGTTGGCCGCACCCTCGATCTGGTAGGCGGCGGTGGCCGAGCCCCAGGTGAAGTTGTCCGGAAAGTGAAGGCGGTTGGTCATCCCTTGACTGCTCCTTGCATGATTCCGCCGACAATCTGCCTGCCCAACAGGGCGAAGACGATCAGCACCGGGACGGTGCCGTAGAGAGTGCCGGCCATGATGATTGATTGTTCGGGCGCGTACCCGGTGGCCAGGCTCTGGAACGAGACCTGGATGGTGGGGTTCTGGGAGCTGAGAGCGATGATCGTCCAGAAGAAGTCGTTCCAGGCCGTGAGGAAGGTAAGCATGGCCAGCACCGTCATGGCGGGCCGGGCGGCCGGCACCACGATGGAGCGGAAGATGCGGAAGGTGTTGGCCCCGTCGACGTAGCCTGCCTCGATGAGCTCGTCGGGCACCGCGCTGGCGATGTACTGGCGCATGAAGAACACACCGAACGCGGTGACCAGCGTCGGCAGGATTACCGCCTGCAGGTGCCCCGCGAAACCGAGCTTGGCCATCATCATGTACAGCGGGATGATGCCCATCTGCATCGGCACCATCATGGTTGCGATGCAGAGCCCGAGCAGCAGGTTGCTGCAGCGAAAGCGCAGCTTGGCAAAGGCGAATCCCGCCAGGGTGCAGAAGGCGACGGTCCCGAGGGTGATGCAGGTCGAGACGATCAGGGAGTTCAGCAGGCCCTTGTTCAGCGGTGCCAGCTCGAAGGCGGCCTTGATGTTGCTGACCAGCGCCCCACTCGGAAACAGCGGCGGCGTCTTGGCTGCCATCTCGGCGTTCGTGTGCGAGGCCATCACGATCGTGTAGTACAGCGGGAACGCCGACACCAGGGTGACGACGATCAGCACCAGGTACGTCAGCCAGCCGGCCTGCATCGGCTTGCCCTTGGCGCCCCGGTGACGCCGGCCGTCGGTCGCCGTGGGTGCGACGGCGGTGGCGGTGACGGGCCGGCTCTCGACGGTGCTGGTCATGAGATCACCTCGACGGTGGCGGCGGCTGCCGCAACGGGAGCGACGACGCCGGTCTTGCGCTCGCGCCGTCGGGCCAACCCGAGATTCACCAGGACGGCCAGCACGATGATCAGGAACATGGTCCAGGCCGTTGCCGACGCCAGACCGAGCCGGTCGTTGGTCCAACCCTGCTGGTACATCAGCAATCCTAGCGTCTGGTACTGCCCGGACGTGCCGCCGTCGGGCATGCCGTTGTGATAGAGCAGCGGCTCACCGAACAGCTGAGCGGCACCGATGGTCGACACCACGATGGTGAAGAGGATCGTCGGGCGCAGCCCGGGCAGCGTCACGTGGCGGAACTGCTGCCAGCGCGAGGCACCGTCGATCGCTGCCGCCTCGTACAGGGCCGAGTCGATGGCTTGCATGCCGGCGAGGTAGATCAGCGCGTTGTAGCCGGTCCAGCGCCAGGTGACGATGGCCGATACTGCCACCTGGGCCGGCCACTTGGAGCCCTGCCAGTCCACCCGCGGCAGGTGCAGCGCGTGCAGCGCCCAGTCGATGATGCCCAGTTGCGGGTCGAAGAGCTGCAGGAAGATGACCGTGGCGGCGGCCAGGCTGGTCGCGTACGGCATCAGCATGGCGACCCGGAAGAAGGTCCGCGCACGGACCTTGTAGTTCAGCAGGTGCGCGACGCCCAGCGCCAGGCACAGCTGCGGAACGGTGGCGATGATGCCGATGGTGATCGTGTTGCGCAGGGCGTTCCAGAAGAACTTGTGCGTGAAGAGGTTGCGGTAGTTGTCCAGGCCGACCCACGTCTGCCTGTCGTAGGTGGTCAGCCGCACGCTGTGCAGCGACACCCAGGCCGTGTCCAGCCACGGGTAGACGCTGAACGCCGCGAACACCACGAAGAACGGCGCGATGTAGGCATAGGCGGCCTTGCTGCCGGGGCGGGTGCGCTTGCGGCCGACCCGGACCGCTGCCTGTGGCGGACCGCTCGCTGGCCGGATTCCGGCCTCGGTGCTGGCTGACATGTCACCACTTTCTCCAACGGGGTGGTCCTCCTGCCACGGGTCGACGCACCGCGGCAGGAGGGGCGAGTGGGCTCAGCCGGTGACCTGCTTGATGGCGTCCATCGCGTCGCTGAACGCCTTGTCGGGGCTGGCCTTCTTCTTCTCGACGTTGGTCAGCTGCGTCGTGATCGCGCCCTGGATCTGGGTGTCGTACAGGCCGATCGGCGGGATCTTCATGGAGTTGGCGATCTGGCTGAAGATCTGGCCCACCGGAGCATTGCTGAAGTACGCGCTCTTGGCGCCGGCCACAGTCGGGTCCTCGGCCGCGGTCTTGTTGGTCGGCCAGTGGCCGCCCTCGGTCCACATCTTGACCTGCTGCTGCTTGCCCGTCAGCCACTCGACGAGCGCCTCAGCCGCCTTCTGGTGCTTGGAGGCCTTCGGAACGGCCAGCCAGGAGCCACCCCAGTTGGTGGCGCCGCCCGGCAGCACCGGGGCAACGCTCCACTTACCGGTTCCGGCCTTGCCGGCCTGTCCCTGGATGTAGCCCATCATCCAGGTGGGGCAGGCGATGGTGGCGAACCCGCCGTTGGAGAACGCCTTGTTCCACGGGGTGGCGAACTGGGTGAGGCCGGCGGTGATATCGGCCTGCGCGGCCTCGGTGCCGTACTTCCACGCGTTCTTCACGCCGTCGCTGTTGGCGACGTCGGGCGCGCCGCTGGCGTTGTTGTACGCCTCGTTGCCCTGGTACACGGCGGTGGAGAAGATGCTGGCCGCGCTGTCTACGAACTTGCTCCCGGCCGGCTTGGACGTAGCTGCCTCGTACTGCTTGCCGAAGGCGATGTAGTCGTCCCAGGTCTTCCACTTGGTGGCCAGGGCCGCGCCGTCGGAGGGCAGGCCCGCGGCCTTGAGCAGGTCGGGCCGGTAACAGATCGCCTCGGGCCCGGCATCGGTTCCCAGGCCGAGGAGCTTGCCGTCGCCGGTCGTGGCCTGCTTCAGCTTCCAGTCGTAGAACGAGGACTTCAGCGTGCCGCCCTCGGGCAGGGAGGAGAAGTCGACGAACTGGTCGGCGTGGTTCTGCACCACGTCCGAGACGAAGCCGATCTCGACGCCCTGGATGTCGTCGAGGCCGGTGCCCGACGCGAGGCGGGTCTTGAGCCGGGTCCAGTAGTCGGCGGACTGCTCGACGGTGTCTTCCTTGATGGTGACGTTCGGGTGCTGCTTCATGTACTCGCCGTACAGTCCGGCCTCCTTGAAGCCGAAGGAGCCGAACAGGCCCACGGTCAGGCTGACCTTGGCGTTGGGGTCGTCCTGCGCGGCGCTGGTCGACTTGCTCGACGACGAGCATCCCGCCAAGCCGGCCATACCGAGAGAAGCGACCGTGAGTGCTCCGATCATGCGCACTCCGGCGCGGGACAAGCTGGACATGAATCCTCCTGGTGGGAACGAGCGTCTTCGGCTGGGTGCTCGCTGCGAGCGGTGTGATGGCGTTCTCGTCAAGCGGTGGAAGGGTGCTTACGACAGGCGGTTGAAACATGCGCTGGCAGGCCGCTGAGAGCGCTCTCACGACTGACGACGACAATGCGGGACGGGGAATCTGCTGTCAAGCATTCTTCGCACAATGGAAACCATTTCGTTGCACGCGCCTGAAATGTTCGCGTAACGCATCCGAAATGTGACCAGCTGTAACCGTAGGGCGGCTGGTCGCCTGTTCAGGCTGTCGCGCGCTGGATCAACTCCACCGGCAGCACGGTGCGCGCGACAGCCGGCTCCCCGGCCATCCGTTGCAGCAGCCGGGTGGCCATCATCCGTCCCATATCGCCGATCGGCTGCCGGATAGTGGTCAGCGCCGGGTGGGCGAGCTGGGCGTCGCCGATGTCGTCGAAGCCCACCACGGCCACATCGTCGAGCACCCGACGCCCCGACGCCTCGATGGCTCGCATCGCCCCGATGGCGGTGAGGTCCGAGGCCGCGAAGACGGCGTCGATGTCCGGCCGGGCGCGCAGCAGCGCGGTCATCGCTGAGCTCCCGCTGGCGATGGTGAACCGGCCGGTCTCGACCAGTTCCGCCGAGTCCGGCCGGCCGGCGTCGGCCAGTGCCTTGCGATAGCCGATCAGCCGGTCCTGCCCCGCGCACATGTCGAGCGGACCGGTGATGGTGGCGATCGTCCGGCGCCCGCGCTCGATCAGGTAGCGGGTGGCCATGGCGGCACCGCCCACGTTGTCGGAGTCGACGAAGAACAGCTCGTCGCCCCCGCTGAACGGCCGGCCGCTCAGAACCGTCGGCACGGCGTGGGATTCGAGTTCCTGGGGAAGCTGGTCGCGCCCGTGCAGCGACAGCACCAGCACACCGTCGACGTGACCGCCCGCGGCGTAGTGCAGGAACCGCTCGTGCTCGTCCCGGGTCGAGGCGACGGTGAATACCAGCTGCAGCCCAGCGGCGGCGATCACCGTCTGGGCGCCCCGCAGCATGCCGAGGAAGAACGGATCGGAAAACAGCCGATCCTCGGTCTCGGCCACCAGGAACGCGACCGAGTCACTGCGGCCGGTGACAAGCGCGCGCGCCGCCCGGTTCGGGGCGTAGGAGATGTCCTCGGCGGCGTTCAGCACGGCCGAGCGCGCGTGCTCGCTGACGTTCGTGGCCCCGCGCAGCACCCGGCTGGCGGTCGCCCGAGACACGCCGGCGCGGGCTGCCACCTCTTCGAGGGTGGGCAGGTTTCTCGAACCGGGGCTCGAAGTGCTCACGACCAGCAGTTTGGCACGGCCGCCGCCGCGCCGTGCCGCCCGCTGACGGATACCGCGCACGTGTCGCGTCAGCTGCACACGTGTCGCGTCGACAGCCATGTTAAGTATGGGTACGCTCGCAAAGACTTTACTCATCATTCACAAAGGCCCCCCATGAAGAAGTCCCGCCTGGTCGTCGCGGGCGCCGTCTCGACGCTGGTCCTCGGATCGCTCAGCACCGTCGCCACGGCCCAGCCGGTCACTCCGTCCGCCCCCGAGCCGCCGGCGAGTTCCCAGCTCCAGCACCACACCCCGCCGGTATCGGCCGCGGTCACTGCGGCGGCGAGGACGTGGCCGGCCAAGTCGGCCCGGTACCGCGCCGCCCTCGGCACACAGCGGGTGGTCCCGCACCTCGCGCCGCGGCTCAACCGGCTGGCGGGCGTGCCCGGCGCCGCTGCCGTGAACCCAGCCGAGGTGTCGGTGGACCCCGCCGGTCGGGTCGAGGTCACCGTGACCGGCCCCGGAGCCCTGGCCGCGGCGAAGGTCACCGGCGCTCGGGTGCTGGCGACGTTCGGGAACACCGCCAGCGTCACCCTGCTGCCGGACAAGCTGCGCAGCCTGGCCGCCCAGCCGGGAGTGAGCCGCGTGGAGCCCGCGAACCAGGCGACGCCGCAGAGCACCAGCGAGGGCGTGAGCGTGTCCGGTGCCAACCGGTGGACCGATCAGGGCAACGTCGGCAACCAGGGCGCCGGAATGGACATCGGTGTCGTCGACGCGGGTTTCGGCAGCCTGCAGGCCGAGATCGGCAACGGCAACCTGGGCCCCGCCGGAACCGTGGTGTACGGGGCGGACCAGAACCACTGCAACGACCAGAACGGCACGGCGCACGGCACGGCCGTGGCCGAGATCGTCCACCAGATGGCACCCAAGGCGATCCTGCACCTGTACTGCGTCCAGGACAGCGTCGGCTTCGCCCAGTCCGCGAACCAGATCGTCACCGCGGGCGTCAAGGTCGTCAACAGCTCGCTGGCTTTCCTGACCGAGCCCCGGGGGGTGGCTTCGCGCGGTGACGGCTACGGCGCGCCCGGCTCCAGCGAGCTGGCGGTCAAGACCGCCCGCGAGGCCGGTGTGCTGTGGGTCCAGGCGTCGGGCAACAGCGCCGCCGACCACTGGCCGGGCACCCTGGCCGACACGAACAAGGACGGCCTGGTCGATCTGAAGAACGCCAACGAAGAGGTGGACCAGGTCGACCTCGCGCCCGGTTCCAGCGGCCGGATCGTGCTCGCCTGGGACCAGTGGCCGACCTCCTCGACCCCGGTGACGCTGGCGGTGGCCGAGTACGACAGCCAGAACCGCCCCGTCGGCGACGTCCACTTCATCGACCATGTCCTGGGTCAGGACCCGGTCCTGACCGCGAACATCACCAACACCGGTGCCGACCTGCACCTGTACAGCATCGCCATCGTCGACGCCTCGGCCCCGACCCTGCACTACGACCTGACGTACGGCGGCGATGTCTACCCGTCCACCTTCAGCGGCGACGAACCGGCTCGCGCGGCGAGCGGCAGCGTGCTGCAGCCGGCCAGCTCGCCGTGGGCACTCGCGGTCGGCGCGGCGGACTGGCAGACCGGGACGGTCGAAGCCTTCTCATCCCGCGGACCCTCCATAGACGGCCGGGTCAAGCCGGACCTGATCGGCTATGACGGCGTGTCCACCAATATCGCCGAGGTCCGCTCGCCGAGCGGGGGCTCCGGTTACTTCTACGGAACGTCCGCGGCGGCGCCGCACGTGGCCGGCGCCGCGGCGCTGGTGCTGGCGGCCAATCCCGGCATGGACGCGGCCGACATCCAGGCCTTCCTGGAGCGCCGGGCCTCGCACAACACCAGCCCGGCCACGAACGCCCTGGGCCACGGCCTGATCAATCTCGGCGACCCGAGCGGCGTGCAGGGCGTTCCCGGGTCGCGCTACGTCCCGTTCGCCACGCCCAACCGGATAGTGGACACCCGCTCCGGGCTCGGCGTGCGCGCCGGCGTGCTCATCGGTGGCACTGCGCTGCCGGTGACGGTTGCCACGACGGGGACGAACGCGGTGCCCGCCGACGCCACCTCGGTGGTTATCAGCCTGTCCGGCACCGCCGCGCAGGGCAGCACGTACCTGTCCGTCTACAGCGCGGCGTTCGGCGGGAACTCGACGCTGAACCTCAACAGCCAGGACGCCAACGCGACCGTGACCGCCGTCGTCAAGCTCAACAGCAAGCACGGCTTTCTGCTCCGCAACCAGGCGGCCAAGACCCACGCCCTGATCTCGCTGCTGGGTTACTTCGCCGCACCGGCCGCGACCGGCGGCCTCGGCTACGTCGCGCTGCCCTCGGCCCGGCTGCTCGACACCCGCACCGGCGTCAGTGCGCCCAAGGCCAAGCTCACGCCGAACCAGTGGGTTGCGGTGGACGCGACGACCGGTGGCGTGCCGGCCGACGCCACAGCCGCCGTGGTCAACATGACCGCGCTGGACCAGACCGCCGGCGGCTACCTCACCGCCTACCCGACGGCCTCGCCGGCCATCGCCTCGGTGGACTACCACCAGTTCTCCCGCTCGAACCTGGTGCTGGTGCCGCTGGCGGGCAGGTTCGTGGTGCAGAACCGGGCGGCCACGACCGACGCGATGATCGACATCGTGGGGTACTTCAGCCTGACGGCGACCGCCCGGTTCGTCGCCCTTCCCAGCCCGGCGCGGATCGCCGACAGCCGCACCGGCAACGGCGGCCATTACGGCACCATGACCGCCAACTCGACGTTCACCGTGGACGCCGGCGGCCTCAACGGGGTTCCGTACAACGTCAGCGGGCTGTGGGTCGGCCTCACCGCGATTGCCGCCGGCAACGGCTACGTCAGCATCTACCCGGCGGGAACGGCGGCGCCGCACGCGTCCAATATGGACTTCACCAACGGCCGGGTGGTTCCGAACGCGGCCATCGCCACGCTGCCGCCGCGAACCGCCACGGCACCGCCCCGCTTCACGACCGTGAACCGGTTCGGATCGTCCAACATCCTCGAGGACGCGTACGGGTACTTCGTCTCGCCCGGCCCGAACTAGGGTCAGTCTCAGCGAGCCCGCCGCGTCTGGCAGAATGGTCGACTGAGTACCGGCTGGCCCACGGACCCTCTCACCGCGTGCCTGCCAGTCCCTAGGATCTGACGTCGCGGTGTTCCCCACCGGGCGACGTGCTGGTCCGTCCCTGCACATAATGGAGCGAACAACACTCGTGGCAACCAAGATCAAGCTCACCCGCGTCGGCAAGATGCGCGAGCCGCACTACCGTGTCGTCGTCGCCGACGCCCGTACCAAGCGGGATGGCCGGTCCATCGAGACCATCGGCGAGTACCACCCCAAGAACGACCCGTCGGTGATCCGCATCGACGCCGACCGGGCCGCGTACTGGCTGGGTGTCGGCGCGCAGCCGACCGAGGCCGTCACCGCGATCCTCAAGGTCACCGGCGACTGGCAGAAGTTCAAGGGCCTGCCCGCCCCCGAGCCGATGAAGGTGGCCCCGCCCAAGGCCGACAAGCGCGCCCTGTTCGACGCCGCGCTGAAGGACTCCGACGGTGAGCCGGCCCTGGAGGCCACCACGCCCAAGAAGCGGTCCGCACCGAGGAAGGACACCGCCGAGGCACCCGCGGCCGAGGCACCCGCCGCCGAGGCTGCTGCGGTGACCGAGGCTCCGGCCGGGACTGAGGCGCCCGCGGCCGAGGCTCCCGCCGCGACCACCGACGGCGCGACCACCGACGGCGCGGAGCAGTAAGTGCTGGAGGAAGCCCTCGAGCACCTCGTCCGGGGGATCGTGGATCACCCCGATGACGTCGTGGTCGATCTGGTCGACAACCGGCGTGGCCGCCGGCTCGAGGTCCGGGTGCACCCCGAGGACCTCGGCCGGGTGATCGGCCGTAACGGGCGTACCGCCAAGGCGCTGCGCCAGGTCGTCAACGGCGTAGGCGGCAAGGGCATCCGGGTCGACGTCGTCGACACGGACGAGAGCCGCTGACAGCCGGTACGGGCCCAGCCGAGATCCAGCCGATGAGCAACTCGATCGACGGCGGCGCTACCCCCGATGGGGGTGTCGTCGCCGTCGGTCGTATCGGCAAGGCTCACGGGGTCCGTGGTGACGCGTTCGTCGAGCCGTGGACCGACACCCCGGACGAGCGGTTCTACGAGGGCGCGGTGCTCAGCACCGACCCGGCCCCGCCCGGACCGCTGACGGTCGAATCCGCACGCACCCACTCCGGCAAGCTGGTGGTGCACTTCGCCGGCGTCGAGGATCGCAACGGGATCGAGGCGCTGCGCGGGGTGGTGCTGGTGATGCCGGCGTCGGCGCGGCCGGTGATCGAGGACCCGGACGAGTTCTACGACACCGACCTGATCGGGCTGCGGGCGCGCACCGTCGCCGGGCTCGAGCTCGGTCCGGTCACCGACGTGCTGCACTCGCCGGCCGGCAGCCTGCTGGTGATCGACCTGGCCGGCCGTGAGGTGCTGGTGCCGTTCCGTGCCGAGTTCGTACCCACCGTCGACATCGCGGGCGGCATCACCGAGATCGATCCGCCGGACGGGCTGCTGGACCTGTGAGCGAGCGGCAGGACCTCGCGGTCGACGTGATCACGATCTTTCCGAACTACCTGGCGCCACTTCGCGAGTCCCTGCTGGGCAAGGCCATCGAGCGGGGTCAGGTCCGCCTCGGCGTGCACGATCTGCGCGCCTGGACGACGGACGTGCACCGGACGGTGGATGACACCCCGTACGGTGGCGGACCCGGCATGGTGATGCTGCCCGAGCCCTGGGGCCGGGCACTGGACGCGGTGGCGCCGGCGGAGCGAGCCCAGCCGCGGCTGATCATCCCCACCCCGACCGGCCGGCCGTTCACCCAGGCCGTGGCCGCCCAGCTGGCGGCGGAGCCGTGGTTGCTGTTCGCCTGCGGGCGGTACGAGGGCATCGACGCCCGGGTCGCCGAGTACGCCGGCGGCCGGATGGTGGTCGACGAGATCAGCCTGGGCGACTACGTGCTGTGCGGGGGAGAGGTCGCCGTGCTGGCGATCGTGGAGGCGGTGGCCCGGCTCATCCCCGGCGTCCTGGGCAACGCGCTGTCGGCGTCGGAGGACTCGTTCACCGCCGCGGTCGACGGCTTGCTGGAGGCACCCGCCTATACCAAGCCGGCGCTCTGGCGGGGGCTGGCTGTTCCCGAGGTGCTGCTCTCGGGGCATCACGCGAGGATCCGGCAATGGCGGCGTGAACGGTCGCTGGACCGCACCCGAAAGCGGCGTCCGGACCTGTTGGATTCCTAGGAGTACCGGCCCCCGGTTTCTCATTCCTCGGGCCGATATGGCACCATCGAGAGGTTGCCCGCGACCGCCTCGCGCTGGACGCGGCACCCTTACCACAGAATCATCTCGACGATATGGGCCTTGCGCGCCGAGCGCGCGTGGATCCCAGCCACGAAGGAAGCAGACCACGATGAACACCTTGCAGACGCTGGATGCCGAGTCGCTACGCAGCGATGTGCCGGACTTCCGGGCTGGTGACACGTTGAAGGTGCACGTTCGGGTCATCGAGGGCGCTCGCTCGCGCGTGCAGATCTTCCAGGGTGTAACTATCCGTCGCCAGGGCGGTGGCCTGCAAGAGACCTTCACGGTCCGCAAGGTCAGCTTCGGCGTCGGTGTGGAGCGCACCTTCCCGGTGCACACCCCGGTCATCGAGAAGATCGAGGTCGTCACCCGCGGTGACGTGCGCCGCGCCAAGCTGTACTACCTGCGCGACCTGCGCGGCAAGGCCGCCAAGATCAAAGAGAAGCGCGACGCGGTCAACCGCTAGTCGCTGACTGCCTTCCCGTTTCCACGTGCGCCGCTTTCGCGAGGTGTCGAACTCCGGTACGGGCGAGCAGGCTGAGCGCCCGGCCGGAGCTGACGGCGGTCCCGATGCCGTAGCTGCCGAGCGCGCCGACACCGACACCGACGTCGTGCCGGACGGCACGGATGGCCCCGCAATCGACGGTGCCCCCGGCTCTTCGTCCGCACAGCCCGCCGCTCCGGCTGGCCGCCGCAAGGCATCTCGCCTCGAGCTGCCCATCCTGATCGTGGTGGCCATCGCCATCGCGGTGGTGCTCAAGACGTTCGTCGTCCAGCCGTTCTACATTCCCTCGCAGTCGATGGAGCAGACCCTGTACGGGTGCCCCGGCTGCTCGGGCGATCGGATCCTCGTCTTCAAACCGGTCTATCACGTGCGCACCCCCCACCCGGGCGACGTGGTGGTGTTCAAGGCGCCCAAGGACTGGGACGAGCTCGGCGGCGTGCAGCTGTCAGGCAACCCCGTCGTGCACGGGGTCCAGTGGTTCGGCCAGCTGGTCGGGGTTGTGCCCCCCAGCGAGAAGGACCTGGTCAAGCGGGTCATCGCGGTCGGCGGCGAGACCGTCAAATGCTGTGACGACCAGGGCAACCTCCAGGTGTCCGAGCATGGCAGCGCGGGGCCGTGGCGGAGCCTGAACGAGCCGTACATCTTCCAGAACAGCAGTTGGACGAAGCCTGGCACTCCGGGGGCGAAGGCGCCGAACGACACCCGCAGCTTCGGGCCCGTCACCGTGCCCGCGAACCGGATGTGGGTGATGGGCGACCACCGCGGCGACTCGGCCGACTCGCGCTACCACTGCCGCGACGGCGGCACCGGGCCGAACTGTGACCCGGTCGCCAGCACGGTGCCCAACTCCGACGCGATCGGCAAGGCGGTCGTCATCGCCTGGCCACCCTCGCGCTGGCGAACGCTGGGCACGCCGAAGACGTTCAGCTCGCTGGGACTGCCCGGCGTGGGTGCGCTGCCCGGTGAGCCGGCGGGCTTCGCCGTGGCCGGAGTCGCTGTGATCGGCGGTTGGCGGCACCGCCGCCGTCGTCGATGACCGTGGGCGCCCCGAACACGTCGGACACGTTCGGCGAGCCGGCCGCGACACCCCGGACCGCCGGGCGGATGTTTGTGCTCGACCCCGGCAACCGGCTCTTGCTGGTGCACGAGCGGCGCGAGATCGGCTCGGTGGAGTCGCACTGGATCACGCCGGGCGGCGGGGTCGAGGACGGCGAGACCCTGGCCGAGGCGGCGGTGCGCGAGGTGTACGAAGAAACCGGCCTGCGGATTGCCCTCGCTGCCGACGCCGAGCCGATGTACGCCGAGCGGGTGCGGTTCCGCTTCGCCGGTAATCACTTCGCCCAGACGAACCACTACTTCCTGGCGCGGGTCCCGCCCGGCCAGGTGGTCGCGCCGGCCGGGCACACCGACATCGAGCGGCAGGTCGTTCTGGAGCTGCGCTGGTGGACCTTGAGCGACCTGGCCGCCTCTGACGTGGTCCGCGAACCAGTCGCTATGGTCGAACTGATCGAGCGTGCGCTGGAGGCTGGGTAGGTGGCGATGACAACCCGTAGGACGCCGACCCTGCGCTATGAGCGCGAGGTCTGGAGGTCCGGCGCCGGGCTGCTGGCCGCCATCGACGAGGTGGGCCGGGGTGCCTTGGCTGGCCCGGTGTCGGTCGGCGTGGTGCTGCTCGCTCCCGACACCAAGCCCGCCCCGTTCGGCGTGGCCGATTCCAAGCTGCTCACCCCGCAGGCCCGGCAGCGACTTGTGCCGCGAATCCGCCGGTGGGCGCTGGATTGCGCCGTCGGGCACGCGTCCGCTGCCGAGATCGACCGCATCGGAATCATCGCGGCGCTGCGGCTGGCGGCCGAGCGCGCGGTGTCCCAGCTGTCCACAACGCCGGACTGGGTGCTGCTGGACGGCAACCACAACTACCTGATACCGCGTGAGCAGCCCGGCTTGTTCGAGGTGGACGACCGCGCTGGCTTCGCTGCGGGAGCTCCGCCGGAACCTGAGCGCTGGCGCTGCCAGGTACCGGTGCGCACGCTCATCAAGGGCGACCTGCGCTGCTCCTCGGTCGCGGCGGCCTCGGTGCTGGCCAAGACCGAACGCGACGCTCTGCTGGTGGAGCTGTCCCGGGACTATCCGCAGTACGGCTTCGACGAGAACAAGGCCTACTCCTCGCCCCGGCACCTCGCCGCCCTGGCCGAGCACGGCCCGTGCGCCGTGCACCGATGCTCATGGAACCTGCCGGGAGTGGGCCGGCTCGACCTTGACGTCACCGATCCGGACGACGGTGACCTGGACGAGACCGAGCTGGGCGGCACCGATCCGGACGGCGCTGATCGTGCTGCCGCCGACGACCTGAACGACCAGACCTGGCCCGACGGCGATGAGCCGCCGGCCCCGACCGAGACCCGTTCGTTTCCAGCCGACTGGGTGATGGGCGATGATGGACAGATGACAGCCGCAGGAGCCGCGCGATGAGTGCCGAGGATCTCGAGAAGTACGAGACCGAGATGGAGCTGCAGCTCTACCGCGAGTACAAGGACATCGTGGGCCAGTTCAGCTACGTCGTCGAGACGGAGCGGCGGTTCTACCTGACCAACGACGTCCAGCTGGTGCCGCGCAATGCCGACGGCGAGGTGTACTTCGAGGTCACGATGCGGGACGCCTGGGTCTGGGACATGTACCGGCCGGCGCGGTTCGTCAAGAACGTGCGGGTGCTGACCTTCAAGGACGTCAACGTCGAAGAGCTGGAGAAGCCCGACCTCGACCTGTCCGGCAAGAATCCCTTCGGCGGTTAGCTGTACTGCCTGGCCTCTGTTTGCTGGCGGATCGCGCTGTCCACAGCCTGAGCGCCCGTCCACATTCGCTGTTGCCGGGGTTCGCCGACCTCTCCACGCGGCACTGTCGGGGAATGCAGCTAAAAGACGCAGTAGGACGCTTCGGCGAGGCCATCGCGGCGCGCTTTCTGGTGGATTCCGGTTACCAGCTTCTCGACCGCAACTGGCGGTGTGCGCGCGGCGAGATCGACATCATCGCCTCGTACGGTCGCACGCTGGTCTTCTGTGAGGTGAAGACGCGGTCGTCGCTGGCCTTCGGCACTCCGGCGGAGGCGGTCGGCAGGGTGAAGGCCCAGCGGCTGCGGAAGCTGAGCCTGCAGTGGCTGGCCGAGAACCCCGGCGGCTGGGAGGCGATCCGGTTCGACGTGATCTCGGTGCTGCGCCGGCCGGCCGCCCCCGCCCAGCTCCATCACCTGCAAGCGGCGTTCTGATGGGCCTGGCACGAACCCTGTCGATCGCGCTGAGCGGGGTGTCGGGTCGGCTCGTCGAGGTCGAGGCAGACCTGTCGGCAGGGCTGCCCGGGCTGACGTTCACCGGCTTGCCGGACGTGTCGGTGATGGAGTCCCGCGACCGGATCCGGGCGGCGGTGCTCAACTCCGGTTACAACTGGCCCAACAAGCGGATCACCGTCGCCCTGCTGCCCGCCGACCTGCGTAAGAACGGCTCCATGTTCGATCTGGCGCTGGCCGTCGCCGTGCTGGCGGCCGCCGGCGAGGTCCCGGCCGCAACCCTGTCCGAGGTGGTGTGGCTCGGTGAGCTCGGCCTCGACGGCAGGCTCCGGCCCACTCGCGGCGTGCTGCCCGCCGCGCTGGCGGCACACGAGCTGGGCGTGCCCACCATCGTGGTGTCGATGGGCAACGCCGAAGAGGCGGCACTGGTCAGCGGCCTGACCGTGCTGGCCGCGCACTCCCTGGCCGAGGTGATCGCCGCGCTCCGCGCCGACGGGCCACCGCTGCGGGTGGCCCACTGTCCGGACCGCCCCGACATCGATGAGCTGCCCGACCTCGCCGATGTCGTCGGCCAGCCGATCGCCCGCCGCGCACTCGAGATAGCCGCGGCCGGAGCGCATCACCTGCTGTTGCAGGGCGCGCCCGGTGCGGGCAAGACCATGCTCGCCGAGCGGCTGCCCTCCATCCTGCCGCCGCTGGAACCGCACGAGGCGCTCGAGGTCACCGCGATCCACTCGGTGGCGGGCGCCCTGCCCACCGGCACCGGGTTGCTCCGGCGGCCGCCGCTGCAGAGCCCGCACCACACCTCCTCGATGGCAGCGCTGGTCGGCGGCGGCAGCAGCGGACTGGGACGTCCGGGAGCAGCGTCGCTGGCGCACCGCGGAGTCCTGGTGCTGGACGAGGCGGCCGAGTTCAAGCCGACCGTGCTGGACTCGCTCCGCCAGCCGCTGGAGTCCGGCACGATCGTGCTGCACCGAACCGGTGGCGCGGTGGAGTACCCGGCCCGCTTCCAGCTGGTCCTGGCGACCAACCCGTGCCCGTGCGGCGCGCCGAAGGACAGCGACTGCAACTGCCGGCCGGACGCGCGGCGGCGCTATCAGCGCAGGCTGTCCGGGCCGCTGCTGGACCGGATAGACCTGCGTATCCCGGTCGACCCGGTGTCGCACGCCGATCTGATGGACGACCAGGCGCAGCCCGAGTCCAGCGCGGTCGTCGCCGAGCGGGTGGCCGCCGCCCGGGCAGCGGCGCGCCGGCGCTGGGCATCGTGCGGGTGGAGCACGAATGCGGAGGTGCCGGGCCCGGTGCTCAGATCGCGCGCGTGGCGGCCACCGCGCGCCGCCCTCGCCCGGCTGGACGAAGAGGTCGAGTTGGGCCGGTTGAGCGCCCGGGGATGCGACCGCGTGCTGAAGCTGGCGTGGACACTGTCCGACCTGGCAGGCACGTCCAGCCCCGGTCTGGCGGAGGTTTCCGAGGCAGTCTGGCTGCGCACCGGCCGGGCGTCGGGGCTGGTCTCGTGACGTCGTCGGACACCTCCGGGGCGCTGTCAGCCCATATCTGTCCCGACGCGCGGGCCAGTGCCGCCGACGTGCGGCTGGCCGCGCGGCCCAGTGCCGCCGAGTCCCGTCCCGACGCGCGGGCCAGTGCCGTCGATGTGCAACTGGCCGCCGCGTATCTGAGCCGGGTGGCCGAGCCCGCGTCGGTGCCGCTCTGGCTCTTCGTGCAGGAGCACGGCTACGTCGCCGCGGCGGAGGCGGTGCGTCGTGGGGACGCTCCACCGGAGGTCGCGGCACATACCGAGGCGCCGAAGCACCGCCGATCCGGGTGCCGACCTCGAAGCCGCGGAGCGCAACGCGATCCGGCTGATCACTCCGCTGGACGACGAGTGGCCGCACTTCGGACTCGCGGCGCTGTCGGTGGCGGGGGAGCGCAGGGCCACCGAGTGGCTGGCGGGAGCCCGCACCCGGCCCGAGCGGGGTGAGCTGATGCCGCCGCTGGCGTTGTGGGTGCGCGGAACGGGGGACCTATGGTCGCTCGGTGTCCGATCACTGGCGGTCGTCGGGTCGCGGGCGGCGACGGCCTACGGCGAGCACGTGGCCTCGGACTTCGCCTACGGGGTGGCACAGCGCGACGTGGTCATCGTCTCGGGAGGGGCGTACGGCATCGACGCCGCGGCTCACCGGGGCGCGCTCGCGGCCGACGGGGTGTCGGTGCTGGTGTCGGCGGGTGGCCTGGACCGGCCCTATCCGAGCGGCAACCGCAACCTTTACTCCCGGACGGCGGAGCGCGGGCTGCTGATCAGCGAGCGGCCACCGGGCAGCGCCCCGCACCGGCAGCGCTTTCTCAGTCGGAACCGGCTGATCGCGGCCCTCGGGTCGGCGACGTTGGTGGTAGAGGCAGCGCACCGGTCCGGGGCGTTGAACAGCGCTCGGTATGCGCGTGATCTGGGCCGGCCGGTGCTGGCGGTGCCGGGGCCGGTGACGTCGGCGATGTCAGTGGGGTGTCATGCCTTGATTCGCAGGGACGAGGACCCGGCGCGGTTGGTGACGAGCGTGGCGGATGTGCTGGCGTACTGCGGTGGTGCTGAGCTTTTCACCGATCCGGACGGCGCTATCCCCTCCTCCGAGGCAGGGCAGCTTGCGGGGTCGAGCGGGTACGACGCTCTCGACGCGGTGTCGAAATCGGTGCTGGACGGGTTCCCGGGTCGAGGCAGCGTAACCGAGGCTGCGCTGGCGAGTCTGAGTGGCCAGCCGATTCAGGTCGTCCTCGCCGCATTGCCGGTGTTGCAAGGGTTGGGTTTGGTCGCCGCCAGCCGGGAGGGTTACCGGCTGAACCGGCCGCCGCGGGGTTAGCGCGGGTGAGTTCACCGACGAAGGGTGCGTGCGCGTGGCGAGTTGACCGGCGTGACCCGCTGGCGCACTGTTCGAGCATGACCGTCGGTTCCAGGGACAGCGGCCGAACCACTGCCAGCCCCGCGACCCGTGCCGGCCACGCGACCTCCAAAGGCCGCGCCACTCCTGCCAGCCGGGTCGTCCCTGCCAGCCGGGTCACTCCCGACATCCGCGAGCCGTCCGGCGGTGGCGGAATCCGGTCCCGCAGCGCACCGGAGGCGGCAGCCGACGCGGTGCCACTTCCACCGCACGCTCGCCGGAGTAAGCCGGCTCGCCTCGACCTTGCGGCCCTGCGCCGCGACCTGCCACCGGAGTTCGCCACCGCCCTCACCGACTTCGAGCGCTTCCTGCGGCTGGAGCGCAACCGGTCCGAGCACACCGTCCACGCCTATGTCGGTGACCTCACCCTGTTGCTGCGGTACCTGCAGTCCCAGGGCGAGACACAACTGCGCGCGTTGACCCTGCGGAGCCTGCGTGGCTGGCTCGCGCAGCTGCACACCGGCGGCGCCTCCCGGACGACCTTGGCCCGGCGCGCGGCAGCTGCCCGGACGTTCACCACCTGGGCCTTCAAGCACGGACTGTTGGCCGCCGACGTCGGAGAGCTGCTGGTCAGCCCCCGCCCGCATCGCAGCATCCCCACGGTGCTGTCCGCGGACGAGGCCGGTGTTGTGCTGGAGGCGCTCACCGGCGACGAGCCCGAGCAGTTGCGGGACCGGTTGATCCTGGAGCTGCTGTACGCCTCCGGCATCCGGGTCGCCGAGCTCGTCGGGCTCGATATCGACGATGTCGACCGGGGCCGGCGGGTCCTGCGGGTCATCGGCAAGGGCGACAAGGAACGCGCGGTTCCCTACGGCATCCCCGCGGAGCACGCCTTGCAACGATGGCTGGACACCGGCCGCCCGGCCTGGTCCATCCCGGCCTCAGGCGGGGCGCTGTTGCTGGGACGCCGCGGCGGCAGGCTCGACCAGAGAGCGGCGCGGGCAGTCGTGAACCGGGCCACCGAACGGGTGGCCGGCGGCGGGATCTCGCCACACGGGCTGCGGCACACCGCCGCCACGCACCTGCTGGACGGCGGCGCCGATCTGCGCGCGGTGCAGGAACTGCTCGGACATGCCAGCCTGGCGACGACCCAGCTGTACACCCACGTGTCGGTGGAGCGGCTGCGGACGAGTTTCGAGCAGGCGCACCCCCGAGCCTGAGCAGCGCCCACCACGAGAACCGCGCACCAGCGGCCGTCACCGATCTGCCTCATCCCAGGGCACCAGCCGAACGACCCCGAGCGGCCGGAGCAGCGACAGCGGGTCGAGGTATGCGGCGCCGCGGCGGGCTCCCCAGTGCAGGCAGCTGGCCGGCGCGCAACTGCGGTGTGTCCCGTGCACCCTCGCGATGACCTCACCGCCAGTGACGCGCTGTCCCACCGCGACCCGGGTGCTCACCGGTTCGTACTCGGTACTGATGCCGTCCGCGTGCAACAGCACCACCACACCACGGCCGGCCACCGCACCCGCGTAGCGCACGACCGCTGGCCCGGCCGCGAGCACCACCGTCCCGTCCCGAGCGGCGAGGTCGACGCCGAGATGCCCGGAGCCGTACTTGGCGACCGGCGGATGGAATGGCGTCAGCACCCGGGAGCCGCCAGCCAGCGGAGCGCGGTAAGCCGAAGACTTCGCATCATCGGCCCTGGCAGCAGTTCCGGTGGCCGTCACAGGACGGTCGACCTCAGGAAAGGCAAGCGAGCCGAGCGACAGCGACCCCAACGACAGGGCGGCGAGCACATCCGATAGCTGCATGAGCACAGCCTGGACCGATACCAGGCCATCCCGGCGCGCATGCGCCACACTGTGGACAACCCAGCCGCGGTCCACAGGGCCCCCGACCACACCGCCGACCGCTCGTACGCGGTTTCATGCCGAGCTCGGCTCGGCGCTACACTATCCTTGCGCCCGGCGAAAGCCGGGTGACTTCGCGTGCCGTCTACCGATCAGCTCCACAGGTAGCCGGCCGACCTCGGTCCGTCTCGCAAGAGCCGGCGGTCGGCCGCGACATCGGGCACCAGGGTGGTCGACCAACCGGTACGGCTACGACAACCGAATTCGCGCGTGGCACGCAAGCGAGGTGTGCCGGGCGCATGAAACGCAAGGAGGACGTGGCCCCATGGCTGTCGTTACCATGAAGAACCTGCTCGATTCCGGCGTGCACTTCGGTCACCAGACCCGTCGATGGAACCCGAAGATGAAGCGATTCATCTTCACCGAGCGCAACGGCATCTACATCATCGACCTGCAGCAGACGATCGGCTACATCGACCGCGCCTACGAATTCGTCAAGGAGACCGTGGCGCACGGTGGCACCGTGCTGTTCATCGGCACCAAGAAGCAGGCGCAGGAAGCGATCGCCGAGCAGTCGACGCGCGTGGGCATGCCCTACGTCAACCAGCGCTGGCTCGGCGGCATGCTGACCAACTTCTCCACCGTCTACAAGCGGCTGCAGCGCCTCAAGGAGCTCGAGGCGATGGACGAGAACGGCTGGGAGGGCACCGCCACCAAGAAGGAGCAGCTCATCCTGACCCGTGAGAAGGTCAAGCTGGAGCGCACGCTCGGCGGTATCCGCGAGATGTCCAAGACCCCGAGCGCGGTCTGGATCGTGGACACCAAGAAGGAGCACCTGGCCGTCGCCGAGGCGCACAAGCTCAACATCCCGGTCATCGCGATCCTGGACACCAACTGTGACCCGGACGAGGTCGACTACAAGATCCCCGGCAATGACGACGCGATCCGCAGCGCAGGCCTGCTCACCCGGGTCATCGCGGACGCGGTTGCCGAGGGACTGATGGCCCGAGCCGGACTGGCCGCCAACGCTGGTCGCGACGAGAAGCCAGAGCCCGGCGTCCTCGCCACCGACGAGCCACTGGCCGACTGGGAAACCGAGCTGCTAAAGCCGACCGATACCCCTGCCGCTGACGCGGTCCCGGCTCCTGCGGCCGAGGCTGCCGACGCCGCTCCGGCTACCGCTGACGCGGTCCCGGCTCCTGCGGCCGAGGCTGCCGACGCCGCTCCGGCTACCGCTGTTGCTGACGCTCCTGCGGCTGAGGTTGCCCCGGCGGCTGACGGCACGGAAGCTCCCACCGCTTCCTGAGCCGCCCACGCCTGAGCACGCATCCGCTGCCAAGGGGCGTCCGTCTCGACCACGTCGATTCGGACGCCCTTGGCGTGCGCCACCACACCGAACATGAACGAGAGAGACGGGATATCGAGAAGATGGCAATTACCGCTGCCGACGTGAAGAAGCTCCGGGACGCCACCGGCGCCGGAATGATGGACGCGAAGAAGGCCCTCGAAGCCGCAGCCGGCGACTTCGACAAGGCCGTGGAAGAGCTCCGCATCAAGGGCGCGGGCAAGGCCGCCAAGCGCGGTGTCGAGCGCGAGACCAGCAACGGCCTGGTCGCCGCCGCTGAGAACGCGATGATCGAGCTTGCGTGCGAAACCGACTTCGTTGCCAAGGGTGAGCAGTTCCAGACGCTGGCCGGCGACATCGTCGCTCACTTCGTCGGGTCCTCCGCGTCCGACGCCGAGGCTTTGCTGCAAGAGACGCTGGCCGACGGCAAGACCGTGGCCGAGAACATCGCCAACCTCAACGCCGTGATCGGCGAGAAGATCGAGCTCCGCCGCGCGGTGAAGCTCGACGGCAAGATCGCGACCTACCTGCACAAGAAGTCCAGCGACCTCCCGCCGCAGGTCGGCGTCCTGGTCGCCTTCGAGGGTGACGACGTGAACGCCGCTCGCGCTGCCGCGATGCAGGTCGCCGCGCTCAAGGCGCAGTTCCTGTCCCGCGAGGACGTCCCTGCCGACATCGTCGAGAACGAGAAGCGGATCGCCGAGGCCACCGCCCGCGAAGAGGGCAAGCCGGAGGCCGCACTGCCGAAGATCGTCGAGGGCCGGGTCAACGGGTTCTTCAAGGCCGAGGGTGGCGTCCTGCTCGACCAGTCCGCCGTGCAGGACAGTAAGAAGACCGTCCGGGCCATGATGGACGAGGCTGGTGTGACGCTCAAGGCGTTCGCCCGCTTCGAGGTCGGCGTGGCCTAACAGGTGCTTGCCGCCGACTCACCGACCCGGCGGGCCGGTGAGTCGGGTCCGGCGACGAGGGCCGGAATAGGGCAGGATCAGAAAGCGCAGATCGTTCGACGTACCGAGGCGCATCCGCCGGGCCGACGTGCGAAGTGTCACACGAGAGGGGCCGCCATGACCGTTACAGGACGGGCGGCCCCCTTGTCGTCCGCCGACGAGCTGTTCGCCGCCGATACCCCCAACCGCTTCCGCCGGGTGATGCTCAAGCTCTCGGGCGAGGTCTTCGGCGGCGGTGAGGTCGGCGTCGACCCGGACGTCGTCTCATCCATCGCCCGGCAGATCTCCGAGGTGGTCCGCACCGGCACCCAGGTCGCGGTCGTGGTCGGCGGCGGGAACTTCTTCCGCGGCGCCGAGCTCAGCCAGCGTGGCATGGACCGCGACCGCGCCGACTACATGGGCATGCTGGGCACCGTGATGAACTGCTTGGCGCTGCAGGACTTCCTGGAGAAGGCCGGCGTGCCGACCCGGGTGCAGACCGCCATCACGATGGGTCAGGTCGCCGAGCCCTACATCCCGCGCCGGGCCGAACGGCACCTCGAGAAGGGCCGCGTGGTGATCTTCGGTGCCGGTGCGGGCATGCCGTACTTCTCCACCGACACCGCCTCGGCGCAACGGGCGCTGGAGATCGGCTGTGACGTGCTGCTGATGGGCAAGAACGGCGTGGACGGTGTCTATGACGCCGACCCCAGGACGCACCCGGACGCGGTCAAGTTCGACAGCATCAGCTATGACGAGGTTCTGCGGCGTGGCCTGCAGGTCGCCGACGCCACGGCCTTCAGCCTGTGCCGCGACAATGCGATGCCGATCGTGGTGTTCGATCTTGCCGATGGCAACATCGCCCGGGTGGTACGCGGTGAGAAGATCGGCACGCTGGTAGCAGCCGAAACGAGCCGATAGCCGGCGGCGCTGTCGGCGCGGCGCGGATCAACGTAGAACCAGGGAGATGGACGTGATCGACGAAACGCTCTTCGAGGCCGAAGAGAAGATGGAGAAAGCGGTCACCGTGCTGCGCGATGACCTCACCAGTCTGCGGACCGGTCGCGCCGCCGCCAGCAGCTTCGCCCGGATCAACGTCGAGTACTACGGCGCCATGACACCGCTGCCGCAGCTGGCATCGGTAAGCGCCCCCGAGGCGCGGATGGCGGTGATCAAGCCGTACGACTCCACGCAGCTCAATGTGATCGAGAAGGCCATCCGGGACAGTGACCTCGGCGTCAACCCGACCAATGACGGCAACCTGATCCGGGTGCTCTTCCCCCAGCTGACCGAGGAACGCCGCCGTGAACTCGTCAAGGTCGCCAAGAGCAAGGGCGAGGACGCGAAGGTGTCCATTCGCGCCGTACGCCGTCACTCCAACGACACGTTCGGCAAGCTGGTCAAGGACGGCGAGGTCGGCGAGGACGATGCCCGCCGTGCCGAGGGCGAGTTGCAGAAGCTGACCGACAAGTACGTCGCGTCCGTCGATGACCTGGTCAAGCACAAAGAAACCGAGCTCCTCGAAGTCTGATGACCGGCATCGAGGAATCGTCGCCCGTTACGGAGCAGTCCGGCCGGCATGGTGGCAGTGGCGGGTTGTCCGCGTCCGAGCTGATTGCCCGTTCCCGGGCGGCGTCGCCCGGTGTTCCGGCACGGCCGTCCCGCGCGGACCGGCGTGCTGCCGAGGAAGCCGCGGAGCAGCGACAAAACCCGTCATTGCCCACTCCTGTCACTCCCACGGCGGTCACTCCCACGGCGGTCACTCCCGCGGCGGGAACTACCCGTCCGGTAACCCTGGCGGCCGCTGCCCCGGCGAGCCCGTCAGCCGAGGCCAGCGCCCCCCCGGCGAGCGCGTCAGCCCAGGCCAGCGCGCCAGTCTCGGACAGCGTCGTCCAGGCAAGCGTCGCGGAGCGGCTCGACGCGCTGCCGACCCTCGATGTGCCGGCTCCCGAGGCCCGTCACCTCAGCGTCGTCGATGGCGACCCGCAGGTTCTCGACGCCGGCACAGCGGCCGCCTCGAGAAAGTCCCGGGCGGGTCGCAACCTGCCTGCCGCGATCGGCGTGGGGCTCGGCCTCGGTGCCCTGGTCATCGCGACCCTGGGGCTGTATCGCCCCAGTTTCGTGATCCTGGTCGGCATGGTGATCGCGGTGGGCGTGTACGAGATGGTCACCGCGATCTCCACCGTCGAAGCGCGGCCGCCGTTGGTGCCGCTGCTGGCAAGTGTGGTGGCGACGCAGGCGGCTGCCTGGTTCCACGGCCCCGAGGGCCTGGTCGGAGCGCTCTTGCTGACCGTGCTCGGCCTGAGTGTGTGGCGACTGGCGGACGGCGCGGCCGGATACCTGCGTGATGTCGCGGCGGCCAACCTGGTCGCGCTCTACCTCCCGTTCCTCGCCGGCTTCGCCGCCCTGATGGCCCATGCCGACGACGGCGTCGCGCGGATCATCATCTTCATCCTCACCGTGGTCTGCTCGGACACCGGCGGGTACGCGATGGGGGCTATGTTCGGCAAGCACCCGATGGCCCCGACGGTGTCGCCGAAGAAGTCCTGGGAGGGCTTCGGCGGCTCGATCCTCGCGGGTAGCGCCTGCGGTGTCCTGATGATGGTGTTCTGCTTTCACCACGCCTGGTGGAAGGGTCTGCTGTTCGGGCTCGCCGTCGTGGTGACGGCGACCCTGGGCGACCTGGGCGAGTCCATGATCAAGCGGGACCTGGGACTGAAGGACATGGGCAAGCTGCTGCCGGGTCATGGCGGCCTGATGGACCGGCTCGACTCCCTGCTACCGTGCGCGCCGGTCGCCTACCTGGTGCTGGTGGCGTTCCTGCGCTAGCAACCCCGCAGGCGTGGGACACTGGAGAAGCCATGACTTCGTTGCCCCTGATTTTTGATGCCCCCCGCAAGTCCATGCCACCGAGGCATCTCGCCGACCTGTCCCCGACCGAGCGCCGCGCGGCCGTCATGGAGCTCGGCGAGAAGCCGTTCCGGGCGGACCAGCTGTCCCGGCACTACTTCAGCAGGCTGAACAACGACCCCGCCGCGATGACCGACCTGCCCGCGGCGGTGCGGTCCCGGCTCGGCGACGCGCTGCTGCCGACGCTGCTGACCGAGGTCCGCCACGTCGAGACCGACCAGGGCAAGACCCGCAAGACGCTGTGGAAGCTGCACGACGGCACCCTGGTCGAGAGCGTGCTGATGCGCTATCGCGACCGGTTGACCGTCTGCGTCTCGAGCCAGGCCGGCTGCGGTATGGCGTGCCCGTTCTGCGCGACCGGCCAGGGCGGCCTCAACCGGAACCTGTCCACGGCCGAGATCGTCGAGCAGGTGGCAGCAGCGGCACGGGTCGCGGCGTCCGGTGAGCTCCACGGCGGACCGGTCCGGCTGTCGAACGTGGTGTTCATGGGCATGGGTGAGCCGCTGGCCAACTACAAGCGCGTGACTGCGGCGTTGCACCGGCTGATCGAGCCGGCGCCCGCGGGTCTCGGACTGTCGCAGCGCTCCATCACCATGTCCACGGTCGGGCTCGCGCCGGCCATCGGCAAGCTCGCGGACGAGGGGCTCAACGTCACGCTGGCCGTTTCGTTGCACGCCCCGGACGACGGGCTGCGCGACACCCTGGTTCCGGTGAACACCCGCTGGAAGGTCAAAGAGGTGCTCGAGGCGGCGGACGCCTACGCCGCGCGGACCGGCCGCAGGTACTCGATCGAGTACGCGATGATCCGCAACGTCAACGACCAACGATGGCGCGCGGACCTGCTCGGCGAGCTGCTCTCCGGCCGGCTGGCGCACGTGAACCTGATCCCGCTGAACCCGACTCCCGGTTCGCCGTGGGATGCCTCGCCGAAGCCGGTCGAAGAGGCCTTCGTCGCCGGCATCGCTGCCCATGGGGTGTCGGTGACGGTGCGAGACACCCGCGGCCGCGAGATCGACGGAGCCTGCGGCCAGCTCGCCGCGAAGGGCTGAACCTTCCCGGAGCACGAAGAGCTGAGCCTTCCGGAGCACGAAGGGCTGCCTTCCCGAAACACGGCTGTGCGTCCCGTGAACTACCGACCGCAGAACGGACGAGAGGCCTGCTGAGAACGGAGATCCGTTCCCAGCAGGCCTCGTCGTCTGTCACGGTCCGGCTTGCGCCGCTCAACCGATAGTGCTGTAGCTGACTGACGTCCTCTGCTCGAGGCCGGGCAGCAGGACGATCAGCTGAGCGTCAGCGCGGTGTCGTCGACCACGAAGGACGTCTGCAGTGAGGTGTCTTCGACGCCGGAGAAGCTGACTGTGATGGTTTGGCCGGCGAGTGCGGAGACGTCGAAGGTCTTCTGGGTGTAGCCGGTTGCTGCGTTGGTGTTGGAGTAGGTGGCGAGGGTGGTGGAGCCGGCCTTGACGGTGAGTTTGTCGTAGGCGGTGGTGCCGGTTTCGGCGGTGTCGATGTGTAGCCAGAATGACAGGGTGGCGTGGCAGCCGGTGGGGATGGCGACCGATTGGGTGAGGGTGTCGGTGTGGGTGCTGCCGTAGCCGTTCATCCAGGCCTTCCAGGTGCCTGAGTGCGCGGCTTCGCCGGTGGTGTTGTCGATAACGCCGGTCGAGGTGGTCCAGGGTGCGGCGGTGCCGGTCTCGAAGCCGGGGTTACCCAACTTCTGACCCGAGCAACCTCCGCCGGTGGTGGAGCCGGCCTTGAACGCCGCGGTGCCGTTCGGTGTGCCCAGGCCGGTCGGGCCGTCCCAGCCGGTGCCGGCGGTGCACAGCGGCGCGCCGCAGGTGCCGTTGGATCCGCTGGTCACGTCGTTGAGGTTTGCCCGGTGAGCGTAGGGGTAGGTGTTCGGAACGTCCGTCGCGCCGGGCGCGCCGGCGAGGGCGTAGACGCTGGCGACGATGGGGGCTGCCGCGCTGGTACCGCCGTAGACGGCCCAGCCCGAGCCGCCGTAGGTCTGGTAGACGGCGACGCCGGTCGCCGGGTCGGCGACCGCCGAGACGTCAGCCTCGGCGCGGTTCGCGCAGCCGGTGCTGATGCCGTTCTGGAAGGCGGGCTTGGCCACGTACTTCGAGCAGCCCGAGCCGGCACCCTCGGTGTAGCTGGTGGTGTTCCAGACCTTCTCGGTCCAGCCGCGGGTGTTGGTCGCGGTGCTGAGCGAGGTTCCACCTACCGCGGTGACGTACTTCGACGTCGCGGGGTACGAGCCACCGTCGTAGTCGCTGTCGCCTGAGCTCGCGGTGATCGCCACGCCCGGGTGGTTGAAGTAGTTGGCGTCCGAGGTGTTCTCGGTGCCATCCTCAGCGCCGCCATAGCTGTTCGATACGAACTTCGCTCCCAGGCGGACCGCGGTGTTGACCGACGTCCCGAGGTTGGCGATGCTGGCGGTGCTGGCCTCGACGAGCAGGATGTGGCAGCTCGGGCAGATCGCGGACACCATGTCGAGGTCCAGGGAGATCTCACCGGCCCAGCCCGTGTCGGCAGTGGGCAGCGGCGAGGTGGCGCCGCTCTGGTTCACCTTCTTGAAGCAGCCGTTGGCCGTAGTACAGGCCGGTAGGCCGTACTGGGTGCGGTACGCCGCGAGGTCGGACTCGGCGTTCGGGTCGTCCTGGGCGTCGACGATGCCGACGGTCTGGCCGCTGCCGGCGGTGCTCGAGGGCAGCGCATAGGCGGACTGGAGGCTGCCGGGCCCGTAGCCGCCGGGAGTGACGTTGGGGGAGAGGGCGTTCGGCGTGAGATTCGCCGGCTCGGTCGGGTCGATCTGCTTGATCGCCATACAGGCCAGGTGCCCCTTGGCGGGAGCGGCGCACAGCCGGGTGGTCTTGTGGTGGGCGGCCGCTGGTGCGGCAGCTCCGGAGGCCTGCGTGGCAGCGCCGGCGGTGCCGCTCGTGAGAGCGGACGCGAAGCCGACGGCTGCAAGCACCGCCATGCCGGCGAGCACACCGCGTCGGCGGCGTGATGTGGTGGACAACGTCATTGTGGATCCCTTCGAATGAGGACTACCTGGCCTTCGTGGTCGAGCAGACTCCTTCCGGCGAGAAACGTTCGATGGTCGCCCCGGCCTGCACAGAGCGTGACTGTCCGGAGTGACACCACCCACGAGTGGTGCCATCGCGGGAAACCTAGCGGGGAGAACACGCCTCGTCAATGGGGTGTCTGCGACCAATGTGACGCGTCGCAGAATTTACGTCCGGGAAATGTCTGCTCCGGCTCGCTCAAAATCGGACGGATCGCGATTCCGGTGGGTACGGTTCTGAAATGGCCGGTCTGAACTCACACGTCCACGGTCTCGTCGAGCTGGGAATGACGCGATACGAGGCAAAGGCTTATCTGACGCTCATCCAGCGAGAGAGCTACGCGGCCTCGGAACTGGCCAGCGAGGCCGGCATTCCGCGGCAGCGCATCTACGACGTGCTGAACAGCCTGGTTTCCCGCGGCCTCGCCCGGGACTGGCCGGGTCCAGTCACCCGATACGCCGCGACGGACCCCGAAACCGCCATCGACCGGCTGCTGGCCGTGCAGCGACAGGCGCTCTCGGGGTTGGAGTCGCATTCGGCTGACCTGGCCTCGGACCTGCGCGCTACCTGGGTGGTCGGCCGCGAAGAGAACGCGCCGCTGGACTACGTCGAGGTGCTTCGGAACGCGGGCATGTTAGGGGCGCGCTTTCGCGAGCTGCAGCACGAGGCCGAACGCGAACTGCTGACCTTCGCCAAGGCACCGTACGCGATGACGGAGAACCGGGTCGGTCTGGCCGCCACCCGCCGGATCGCCGACAGCGGCGGCGATGTGCGATGTGTCTACGAGTACAGCGTGCTCGACGACGCCGAGGTGGTCGCCGAGACGCTGGAGTTCATCGCGGCGGGCGAGGGCGCCCGGGTGGCGGCGGACGTGCCGATGAAGCTCTGCCTCGCCGACGGCCACCGCGCGCTGTTCTCGCTCACCGACCCCATCGCCGGCGGGCTGACGTCGACCAACATCCTGGTCGAGCACGCCTCCTTGACGACCAGCCTGCGGTTCACCTTCGAGGCGCTGTGGGCGAACGCCGAACCATTTGAACAGGCCCTGGAGAACCGGCTGCAGTCCTCCGCCTGAGCCGCCCGCGTCTGGAGAACCGAGCGTGCCGTGCTCAGGCCAGGACGTCGGCGATCGGCACGCTCTCATAGCCGAGGGCGCTGCCGACCGGGGCATTGGTCAGGTCACCGGCGTGGGTGTTCAGGCCCAGGGCCAGTGCGCTGTCGGCCCGCAGCGCGTTCCGCCAGCCGCGGTTGGCCAGCTCGATGGCGTACGGCAGGGTGACGTTGGTCAGCGCGTAGGTGGAGGTGTGCGGTACCGCGCCCGGCATGTTCGCCACGCAGTAGAACACCGAGTTGTGCACGTTGTACGTCGGCTCGGCGTGGGTGGTGGGCCGCGAGTCCTCGAAGCAGCCCCCTTGGTCGATCGAGATGTCGACCAGCACCGAGCCGGGCTTCATCCGCGACACCAGCTCGTTGCTGATCAGGGTGGGGGCCTTCGCGCCCGGGATGAGGACCGCGCCGATCACCAGGTCGGCGTCCAGCACCGCCTTCTCGACCTCGTAGGCATTCGAGGCGACGGTCTGGCAGTGGCCCTGGTAGATCGCGTCCATCTGGCGGAGCCGGGCGACGTTGCGGTCGAGCAACAGCACCTCCGCCTGCATGCCCAGGGCGATGGCGGCGGCGTTCTGGCCGGACACGCCGGCGCCGATCACGACGACCTTCGCCGCGTACGTTCCGGGCACGCCGCCCATCAGCACGCCGCGACCGCCGCCGTGGCGCATCAGGTGATACGAACCCACTTGTGGGGCCAGCCTGCCTGCCACCTCCGACATCGGGGCGAGCAGCGGCAGCGACCCGTCCGGCAGCTGGACGGTCTCGTAGGCGATCGAGGTGGTACCGGCCTTGAGCAGGGCGTCTGCGCAGTCCCGGCCCGCGGCCAGGTGCAGGTAGGTGAAGAGCGTCTGGTCCGCGCGCATCCGGCCGTACTCCTCGGCGATCGGCTCCTTCACCTTCAGGATCAGGTCGCCGGTGCCCCAGACGTCGTCGGCACCGGGAAGGACCTGGGCGCCAGCGGCGAGGTAGTCCTCGTTCGGAATGGAGGAGCCGACGCCCGCGTCCTGCTCGACGAAGACGTCGTGACCGTTGCGCACGAGTTCGTTGACCCCGGACGGTGTGATCGCCACCCGGTACTCGTGGTTCTTGATCTCGCGGGGGATCCCGACCTTCATTTGCTGCCTCCGTCGCCATTGACATCTCGTCAGCTCGCCTGTGCAAGTCTCCCTGACAATGAACGATGCACAGCTGGATTGCTAGTGCGCTGAAGAATATTCTGTCAAGCTCCCCTGATGAGCATCAAAGATTCGGAAACTCGGTCGAGCCTGCCACCAGGGCCGAACAGGATGCGGGAGGTCGGGGCGCCAGCCGGGGCAGCGGCAGGGTCGCCCAACGCCGAACTGGATCGCATCGACCGCGAGATCCTGCGGGCGCTGGCAGCCGACGCGCGTATCCCGAACAACGCTCTGGCCGCCGTCGTGGGCATCGCCGCGTCGACCTGCCTCGGCCGGGTCCGCAGTTTGCGGGAGCGCGGCATCATCCGGGGATTTCACGCAGACATCGATCCGGCGGCGGTGGGGCACGGCATCCAGGCCATGATCGCGGTGCGGATGCAGTCCCACGCGCGCAGCCACATCGCCGAGTTCGCCGCGACCGTGTCAGAGCTGCCGGAGGTCCTCAACGTGTTCTTCCTGGCCGGTGCCGACGACTTTCTGGTGCACGTGGCGGCCCGAAGCACCGAGAATCTGCGCGACTTCGTGGTGGTGAACCTCAGCGGCAACCCGGATGTGGCTCTCACCGAGACGAACCTGATCTTCGAGCACATCCGGGCGGGTGCCGCCTACTGAGAACCGGACCAACTGTTTCGGCAGGCCGCAAGGAAGTGTAGGACTTCATGGCTGGGCTCGCCATCTTTTAGGTCGTTAAGGCTGAACCCGGCGGAGGATAAACCGGCAGGTTCGAGTCTATACCAGGTACCAGATTCACTAACCACGCCACAGGTGATCAAGTAGTTAAGCACGATTTGGCGTTGCGGGCTATTTTTGATGACCTGATTGGCCAATCGCACTTTTGAAGTGGACAATCCCATATGAATAGTAGACCGGAAATTGGTAAGAATAGCCCGCAAGTCGATGTAGTCTGCAAAAGGTATGTGGACGGCGCCGCTACTGAGCGTCCGCTTGTATGGCTGAAGTCGTGGAGGGACTGAACCACAAAATAAGCCGAACGATGCCAAATCGCCATCGAGATGCGATAATTTATCCGCAGCGAGGCTTTCGCTCGCTAGAACGACTCCAGATTCGCCGTATTCGCCGTATCGCCACCCGACTGTTACCTGCTCGCTTTGAACGTCGATCTCCGATGCGGCTACGAGGACGTTAGGACCGAGCATGAGCGGTTCCTTCGTCGATCCCAAGATTATACCGCCGTCAGATATGACGGTGATATTTCTCAGATTGCCTTTGAGGTGTAACGCGCCTGATAGATCACTGACCGGAAAATCAAGCGTCCGCTCTTCCGTAGCAAGAAGTTCGTCCGAATCTAATGCCTTTAAAGTTAGCCAAGAATTGCCGGATATCAGCTGCAGCGTGACCTGAGTTTTCTGCCTCAGCACCTCGCGTGATTGATTCCATGATCGTATAACGTATTCGGCCAAAGCTTCGGGAATAGCTTCCGCCTCTGTCAAGAAACTACGGAGAAATTCAGTGAAGAATGGGCCGACCTGTTCGAGATAGCGTTCTGGCCTGGATTGAAGGGCAGCCGCACTTTCCATACTAGTTACGGTAAGTGCTCGCGTGTAATCTTCAAATACCGTGTTCGTGAAGTGTCGCCCCTGAATGAAAGGGTGGTTGGTCATGAATTGATAAGCCGAGCCCTCGTAGTGCTCTCGAAGTTCACGAGGAAGCTTTGTGGGAGGGGGTGAAACTAGTGCATTCTTGTCCACGTGGGACAGCAACCTTATCGCTTGCTCGAGCACTAGATAGAGGCTGTCGGGCTCGACAGAGTCCAGCGAGGACGCTGGCAGGTTCGTTGTCAGGACGGGATAAATTTGTCCCGAAAACTTTAGGTGCTCCCTAGTGACAATACGGTCTATTATTTCCGCGAGCAAAACCCGCTCGCTTTCAGACTTAGCACTCGCAAGGTTCGCCCGTTCAGCGGCAGGGTTAGCGACGGCGAGCGACTCTGCTAAGGCGGTAAGCACAGGCGCATACCCAACGAACGCGCGAGTCTTCTCCCAGTCATCCGCCAAACTTGCGCTTGGGTTTCGAGATATCACCTGTATCATTTGTGTGAGGCGATCGTCTCGAAGCCGTGCAAATGGCTGCGGTGAAGCGCGGTGAACGTTATATACGGCGTCCCCCGTTTCGCCGAAGCGTCTGTCCAAGTAAGATGAGATATACCGTTGCGAGTTGGTGCGATCAAAGAACGACAGTCTGACAATCGCCAGCGGAATTTCCGCGTCTGTAAAGGATAGACGGATTAGCTCCGCGGCTTCGGTTCGGGACATCAATATGACGGAAGGCTCCCGGTTGCTCGCCCCAGCCCGTCCTCCCGAGACGTTCTGTGTATTCTCTATAAACGCCAAGAAGTTCTCTACGCCGACACGGAACAGTGCCTCATCGAGAGAGTCCACAACCACCCCCGCTTGCCCGCGCGCAACGGCTTGTATATACGACCCGTTGAATCTATATACGACCCGTTGAATCCAAGAGCATCTTGAATTAGTCCAGAAAGGGTGTAAGAGCCCACTCTAGCGTACTGAGCTAAGACGAGTGGCCAGTTAAGCTCTTCGGCGAGGGCTTCTGCTGCTGTAGTCTTGCCGACGGCTCCTGCGGCCTCCACCAAGAGTACGGTAGCGCCGTCTGGCCAGTCGACTACATCAAGGGTAGGTGCGACAAATCCCTGCAGTCGTGCCGGTGTGGTTGTTAATGCTTTATCCTGGTTCATTACTATTTCAGGCTGCTCTTGTAAAGACGGCAGGCGCTTCGTCAACTGGTTGAAATTCATCATGCTCCCGGTGTCGGTGTCCTGTAGCTTGCAGGAGGTTTGCACACCTTGGATGGATTTGCAAGCGCTGGGATTGTCGACCGATAGATGCGGCAAAGTAGATCGACGATTGGCTACAAATTTCCCTGACTGATTGGGGTCCGCGGGAGCTTCGGGACTTAGATCTTCGTTGCGCCCTCGATGAGTACAGCCCGCAGGATCTGCTCGATCTCGTCGAACTCCGCCTGGCCGCAGATCAGCGGGGGCGCGAGCTGGATGACCGGGTCACCACGGTCGTCAGCTCGGCAGTACAGGCCACCATCGAAGAGTGCCTTGGACAGGAAGCCGCGCAGCAGGCGCTCGGACTCGTCGTCGTCGAACGTCTCCTTGGTGGCCTTGTCCTTCACGAGCTCGATGCCGTAGAAGTACCCGTCGCCGCGGACGTCGCCGACGATCGGCAGGTCATTGAGCTTCTCCAGGGTCGTCCGGAAGGCATTCTCGTTGTCGAGCACCCGCTGGTTCAGGCCTTCTCGCTCGAACAGGTCGAGGTTGGCCATCGCCACCGCTGCCGAGACCGGATGGCCGCCGAAGGTGTAGCCGTGCGGGAAGTAGTCCGTCCCGTGCAGGTACGGCTCGGCAAGCCGGTCGGAGATGATGCAGGCGCCGATGGGGGAGTAGCCCGACGTCATGCCCTTGGCGCAGACGATCATGTCGGGGACGTAGTCGAACTTGTCGCAGGCGAACATCGGGCCGAGCCGGCCGAAGGCGCAGATCGTCTCGTCCGACACCAGCAGCACGTCGTACTTGTCGCAGATCTCGCGGACCCGCTGGAAGTATCCCGGCGGCGGCGGGAAGCAGCCGCCGGAGTTCTGCACCGGCTCGAGGAACACCGCCGCAACCGACTCCGGGCCCTCCATGATGATCGCGGTCTCGATCTGGTCGGCGGCCCACTGACCGAACTGCTTGAGGTCATCGCCGTGGATGGGCGCACGATAGAAGTTGGTGTTGGGCACCTTGTGCGCACCCGGCACCAGCGGCTCGAACATCGTCTTCGCGGCGGGGATGCCGGTGATCGACAAGGCCCCCTGCGGGGTGCCGTGATAGGCGACGTACCGCGAGATCACCTTGTGCTTCAGAGGTTTTCCGGTCAGCTTGAAGAACTGCTTGGCAAGCTTCCAGGCCGTCTCGACCGCCTCGCCACCACCGGTGGTGAAGAAGACCCGGTTCAGGTCGCCGGGTGCCGCGTCGGCCAGCCGCTCGGCGAGGTTGATGGCCGGCGGGTGGGCGTAGGACCAGATCGGGAAGTACGCCAGCTCGCCGGCCTGCTTGGCGGCGGCCTCGGCCAGTTCCCGGCGCCCGTGGCCGGCCTGGACGGTGAAGAGTCCCGCCAGGCCGTCCAGGTAGCGGCGCCCCTCGACGTCATAGATGTACGCGCCCTCGCCCCGCACGATCGTGGGCACCGGCGAGTTGTCGTAGGAGGACAGCCGGGTGAAGTGCATCCACAGGTGGTCCCGGGCCGAGGCGGACAGCCTGGCAGCCTCGTCGGAGACAGCGGCCGGCTCGGTCGGTTCAAAGTTGCTGGTTGTCATGCGATACCCCAGTTGTAGGTCTGCTTCTTGAGCTTCAGGTACATGAAGGTCTCGGTGCGGCGCACCGCGGGCAGCTTGCGGATGCGGTCGTTGAGCAGTTCCAGCAGATGGTCGTCGTCGCTGACCACCGCCTCGGCGAGGATGTCGAAGGATCCCGCGGTCACCACCACGTAGACGAGCTCGGGAATCTCGGCGAGCTCCGCGGCGGCTGCCTCCAGGTCGCCCTCGATGTTGATGCCGATCATCAGCTGGCGCGCGAAGCCGATCTGCTGAGGATCGGTGACGGCGACGATCTGGACGGTGCCGGAGTCGACGAGCTTCTGGACGCGCTGCCGCACCGCTGCCTCTGACAGCCCGACCGCCTTGCCGATCGTGGCGTAGGGACGTCGGCCGTCCTGCTGCAGTTGCTCGATGATCGCCTTGGAGGTGTCGTCGAGCTGCGGGCGGCCGGCTCGGCGCGGGGAAGCGGCCATGACACGAATAATGCACCAGACACCTGGCTCCGGCAAGTGAATCCGAAGCAGAATGGCGCTGGGAGGCGCTGAAAGCTCTGTCCGGCCGGTGCGCGCTCTGGCGCTCGTCCTGGCCGCGGCTCTAAGGTGGGGCACTGGGCGTCTCGGGTGGCGGCCGCAGCCGCCAGCCTTGGGGGCACCAGCAGCACGAGCACGCAGCGGAGGAAGTATGGCGCGCTACGGCGCACAGTTCGGGCCGGACATCACCTTTCTGGGGGTGCGCCGCTGTGACTGGGCCGATCCCAGCAGCTATGCCGGTGCCGACGTGGTGATCCTGGGAGCCCCGTTCGACGGCGGCACCTCGCACCGGTCGGGGACCCGGTTCGGCCCGCAGCACATCCGCCAGACCTGTTACCTGGCCCAGGACGGCAGCCGTCCGTCCCTGGCGATGCGGGTGGACGGCCTGCGGGACCTGTCGGTCTTCGACGCCGGCGACGTCGAGATGTTCTCCGGCGATGCCGACCGCTCGGTGCGCGACCTGCAGGCGGCGGTGCACGCGGTCACGGCCACCGGCGCCATCCCGCTGGTCCTGGGCGGTGATCACACCATCGCCTGGCCGGACGCCGCCGGGGTCGCGCAGCACCTGGGCCAGGGCCGGGTGTCGATGATCCACTTCGACGCGCACGCCGACACCGGGGACGTGGAGTTCGGCTCGCTGATCGGGCATGGCCAGCCGATGCGCCGGCTGATCGAGTCCGGCGCCCTGCGTGGCGACCGGTTCCTGCAGTTGGGCCTGCGCGGCTACTGGCCGGGGCCCGAGACGCTGGACTGGATGGCCGAGCAGGGCATGCGGTCCTATGAGATGACCGAGATCACCGCGCGGGGGTTGGAGGGGTGCCTCACCGAGGCCTTCGCCATCGCGACGGACGACTGCGACGGGGTGTTCCTGTCCATCGACATCGACGTGTGCGATCCGGGCCATGCCCCGGGCACCGGCACTCCGGAGCCCGGTGGCCTCACCTCACGGCAACTCCTCGACGCCGTACGCCGGATCTGTTACGAGCTGCCGGTCGTGGGCGTGGACCTGGTCGAGGTGTCACCTCCTTACGACCACGCCGAGATCACCTCGTTCCTGGCCAACCGGGTGGTGTTGGAGGCGCTGTCGGCGATCGCCCGCCGCCGCAAGGATGCCGCCGACGGCACCACCTGGAACCCGTTGCAACCCCTGCTCGACGGCCGCTGACGGGAGAGATGCGATGAGACTGCTGATCCTGGCTCACCGTGGGGACTGCGCGACGACGACTGATCAGTTAGGAGCGCCACTGGGTGCGGCGGCGGCGGATGTCATAGATCAGCCCACCGGCAATGCCGAGCATCAGCAGCACGATGAACACGTTGCCCGAGTCGTTGTAATGAGTCGTGGTCAGCAGCGCGCCGAGGATCAGGAAGGTGATCCAGCCCGCGATCTGGCGCCCCTTGGTGAACTCGTGGTGCCAGCCCCACGCGTCGGCCGGTTCGTGCTCGGACGCGGCGGGTTCGACCTCGGACGTGCTCGTCTTCTGGGGGGCGTTCTCGGCAGACACGGGCGGGTCACTCCTAGATTCCGGCGAACTCGAAACGACGGGGTGGGCACCCTCATTCTGCACTCATTCTGGCAGCCCCATTCTGCCGCCGCGGGGCGCCCTCCACCCGTCGCCGCGCGGCGGTACGGCCAATACGACACCACAGCGCGGCCGGTCGGCGACAATGTGCGGTGTGAACATCTCTGAGAGGCCGGCCAGCGGTCCGCGGCGCGTCGTCCTGCTCGGTTCCACCGGCTCGATCGGTACCCAGGCGCTGGACGTGATCGCCGGTTCGCCGGAGCGGTTCGCGGTGGCCGGCATCTGCGCCGGTGGCTCCAACGTTGAGCTGCTGGTGGAGCAGGCCGTGCGCTGGCGGGTCCAGCAGCTGGCGGTCAGCGATCCGGCCGCCGAGTCCGAGCTGCGCGGGCGGCTGAGCGCGGCGTGGCCGACCGGGGTGCCTGAGCCCGAGATCCTGGCCGGCCCCGGCTCCACGGCGGAGCTGGCCACCCTGGAGTGCGACGTCGTCCTCAATGGCGTTGCCGGAGCCCAGGGCCTGCGGGCGACGCTGGCGGCCCTGGACGCCGGTCGCACCGTCGCACTGGCCAACAAGGAGTCCCTGATCGCCGGTGGACCGCTCGTCCTGGCCGCGGCCAAGCCCGGACAGCTGGTGCCGGTGGACTCCGAGCACTCAGCACTTGCCCAGTGCCTGCGCGGCGGCTCACCGGCCGAGGTCCGCCGGTTGGTGCTCACCGCCAGCGGCGGGCCGTTCCGGGGCCGCGACCGCGCGGCCCTTGCCGACGTCACGCCGTCCCAGGCCCTGTCGCATCCGACCTGGGACATGGGCAAGCTCGTCACCTCCAACTCCGCGACCCTGGTCAACAAGGGGCTCGAGCTGATCGAGGCGCAGTTGCTCTTCGGAGTGGGCTATGACCGCATCGACGTGGTCGTCCACCCCCAGTCGGTGGTGCACTCGATGGTGGAGTTCGTCGACGGGGCGACGCTGGCCCAGGCCAGCCCGCCGGACATGCGGCTGCCCATCGCGCTGGCGCTCGGCTGGCCGGATCGGGTGCCGGGCGCGGGCGCCGGCCTGGACTGGAGCACCGCGCACACCTGGACGTTCGAGCCGGTCGACAACGAGGCCTTTCCGGCGATCGAGCTGGCCCGGACGGCGGGCCGGGCGGGCGGCTGCGCCCCGGCCGTGTACAACGCCGCGAACGAGACTCTGGTCGCGGCCTTTCACAGCGGCCGCTGTGGTTTCCTCGCCATAGTTGACACGGTCGCGGCCGTTCTGACCCGCTGGCTGGACTCCGAGCACGCCGCGGCTGGGAAACCACGCGACCTTGCCGATGTGGAAGCTGCACAGCGCTGGGCCGAACGCGAGGCGATGGCGCTGCTGACATCACAGTGAGCTGAGGGCAGCGCGCTGGTAACCGGCTGGCGAGGCACAATCGTTGTGAGGACCCGTTTTCTTTCGCGATCGAGAGGATGACAATCGCGTGCTCTACGCACTGGGTGTGATCGCCTTCGCCTTCGGGCTGCTGGCCTCGATCGCGCTGCACGAGATCGGTCACATGGTGCCGGCCAAGAAGTTCGGCGTCCGGGTGACCCAGTACATGGTCGGGTTCGGGCCGACGGTGTGGTCGCGCCGCAGGGGCGAGACCGAGTACGGACTGAAGGCCATCCCGCTCGGCGGCTACATCCGCATGATCGGGATGGTGCCGCCGCGGCCGGACGGCAAGCGCTCGCGCTGGCCTCGTCGGATGGGGGAGCTGGTCGAGGATTTCCGGGCGACCAGCCGCAGCGAGGTGACCGAATCCGACGGCGATCGGCAGTTCTACCGGCTGACCCCTGGCAAGAAGATGATCATCATGCTCGGCGGCCCGACCATGAACCTGCTCATCTTCTTCGTGATCAGCATCCTGCTGTACGGCGTGATCGGGCTGAAGGCCCCCACCACGACGGTCAGCTCGGTGAGCGAGTGCGTGGTCTCTACCACGGTCGCCACCCCGGCCTGCCCGGCGCCGACCGCACCGGGCTACCAGAAGGCGCCGGCCAACGGCGTGCTGCAGCCGGGGGACAAGATCACCGCCATCGGTGGCGTGGCGATCAAGAACTGGCCGGCCGCGGTGAAGATCATCGAGGCGTCGGCGAACAAGCCCATCACGGTGGACGTCCGCCGCGACGGTCGGTCGGTGCCGTTGAAGTTGACCCCGGTGCGCAACACCAAGTACGCCAATGACACCGGTACCGCGACCAAGCAGGCGGGGTTCATCGGCATCACCACCACCGAGAGCTATCAGGCGCTGTCGCCGGGTCAGGTCCGCAGCGTGATCTGGCACCAGCTGACCCTGAGCGTGGACGCGTTGAAGCAGTTCCCGGCGAAGATCGGCAGCCTCGTCGGAACGGTCTTCGAGGGCAAGCCACGAGACCAGAACGGCGCGGTGGGAGTGGTCGGCCTCGGTCGGATCGGTGGCCAGATCGCGAACAGCAACCAGGTCGCCGCGCTGGACAAGGTCTTCAGCCTGCTGAGCCTGCTGGCCAGCGTCAACCTGCTGCTGTTCCTGTTCAACCTGCTGCCGCTGCTCCCGTTGGACGGCGGCCACGTCGCCGGGGCCATCGTCGAGGCCATCCGCCGGGGGGTGGCGCGGCTGCGCAAGCGTCCTCGGTTGATCTTCGTCGACGTCGCTCAGCTCGTCCCCGTGATGTACGTGGTGGCCAGCGTGCTTATCGTCTTCTCGGTGCTGGTGATGTACGCCGACATCGTCAAGCCGATCACCCTGCCCAACTGACCTCGCACATAACTGACCTCGCACAGACCGAAGCATCATGGAAGAGGAGCACCTCGTGACCAAGCCCGTAGTCGAGTTCCCCACCGCAGAGCCGACCGGAGAGCTGCAGATCCGCGACCTGATCGTCGGCGACGGCGAGACCGCCCAGGCAGGCCAGCAGGCCGTGGTCCACTACGTCGGGGTCGCACACTCGACCGGCGAGGAGTTCGACGCCAGCTACAACCGGAACTCGCCCTTCACCTTTCCGCTGGGCGGCGGCCGCGTCATCGCGGGCTGGGACCAGGGCGTGCAGGGCATGAAGGTCGGTGGCCGGCGAGAATTGATCATCCCGCCGCACCTGGGCTACGGGGACCGCGGTGCGGGCGGCGCCATCAAGGGCGGCGAGACGCTGATCTTCGTCGTCGACCTGCTCGACCTTCGCTAGAGCCGGCGCGCGAGATCTCAGCGCACAAGATCCGCACCACGACGTTCTGTCGTAAGAGGAACGTTTGTCGCAAGAGGATTGAGGAACAGCAGTGAGCACTCCGATCTCGTTGGGCATGCCCGCGGCCCCGCCGCCGGTGCTGGCGCCGCGCCGACGGTCCCGCAAGATCCAAGTGGGCTCGGTCGCGGTCGGCGGCGACGCGCAGGTATCGGTGCAGTCGATGACGACCACTCTCACGTCCGACATCAACGCGACCCTGCAGCAGATCGCGCAGCTCACCGCGGCGGGTTGCGACATCGTGCGGGTTGCCTGCCCGAGTCAGGATGACGCGGACGCGCTGCCGGCCATCGCCAGGAAGTCCCAGATCCCGGTGATCGCCGACATCCACTTCCAGCCCAAGTATGTTTTCGCCGCCATCGATGCCGGCTGCGCCGCCGTCCGGGTGAATCCTGGCAACATCCGCGCCTTCGACGACAAGGTCGGTGAGATCGCACGCGCGGCCAGCGCTGCGGGGGTGTCGCTGCGCATCGGTGTCAACGCCGGCTCGCTGGACAAGCGGTTGCTGGAGAAGTACGGCAAGGCCACACCGGAGGCGCTGGTCGAGTCGGCGCTCTGGGAGGCCTCGCTCTTCGAGGAGCACGGGTTCCGCGACTTCAAGATCTCGGTGAAGCACAACGACCCGGTGATCATGGTCCGCGCCTACGAGCAGCTGGCCGAGCAGTGTGACTACCCGCTGCACCTCGGCGTGACGGAGGCCGGCCCGGCGTTCCAGGGCACCATCAAGTCGGCGGTGGCCTTCGGATCGCTGCTGGGCAAGGGCATCGGCGACACCATCCGGGTCTCGCTGTCCGCGCCGCCGGTCGAAGAGGTGAAGGTCGGCCTGCAGATCCTGAAGTCGCTGAACCTGCGCCAGCGCCGCCTGGAGATCGTCTCCTGCCCGTCCTGCGGGCGCGCTCAGGTCGACGTCTACACCCTCGCCGAGAAGGTCACGGCCGGGTTGGAAGGCGTCGAGGTTCCGCTGCGCGTCGCCGTCATGGGGTGCGTGGTGAATGGCCCCGGCGAGGCACGCGATGCGGACCTCGGGGTGGCCAGCGGCAATGGCAAGGGTCAGATCTTCGTCCGCGGTGAGGTCATCAAGACCGTTCCGGAGTCCCAGATCGTCGAGACCTTGATCGAAGAGGCGCTGCGGATGGCCGAGGAGATGCAGGCCGCCGGCATGGCATCCGGCCAGCCCAGCGTCGCGGTGAGCTGACCGTGGCGAAAACCGCTTGGCGTCCCGCCGCGGCGAGTGAACACTGCTGAGTCATGGGCATCGAGATCCGGCCGGCGGTACCTGAGGACCTTTCCGAAATAGGTCGGTTGGACGGAATCGCGTTCGGCGAGCAGCTCTCCGCACAGGACCTGGCTGACGCCTTCGACGTCGAGCCGCCGCGGTTCGTGGTGGCCACCGAGGACGGTTCCATCGTCGGGGTCGCCGGTGACTTCCGCTTCGACATGACGGTGCCGGGTTCACCGACGGCGGCACACCCGGCACCGGCGTTGCCCTCGCTCGGGGTTCCCGGGGTGACCTGGGTATCGGTGAGCCCGACTCGTCGGCGCCGCGGCATTCTTCGCCGGCTGATGGAGTTCCAGCTCGCCGAGTACGCCGCGGCAGCTGAGCCCGCGGCGATCTTGACCGCGAGCCAGGGCGGCATCTATCGCCGATTCGGCTACGGCCCGGCGGCGGTCACCCGTGCGGTGTCGATCGACCGCAGGCTTACCGGGCTGCTTACGCCCGTCGCCGATTCGGCGGTCCAGGTGCTGTCCGCCGATCGGGCGCGGGCCGTGCTGCCTTCGCTGCATCGCAACTGGCGCAAGCAGGTGCCGGGCGCGCTGAGCCGGAGCGAGGCCTGGTGGGACCGGCTGTTCCTGGACCGGGAACAGCACCGTGGCGGCAGAAGCGCGAAGTTCTATCTGGTGCATCCAGAGGGCTACCTCACCTACCGAATCCACAATGGATGGAACGGCGGGGACGCCGAGAGCGTCTGCTCGATCGTGGACTACGCGCCCGGCAGCGCATCCGCGCACGCGGCACTGTGGCAGACCCTGCTCGCGATGGACCTGGTGTCGGTGATCGAGAGCGAGCAGGTGCCCATCGATGACCCGCTGCCATTTCTGCTGACCGACCACCGGGCGCTGAAGACCACCGCGCTCCGTGACGGCCTGTGGCTGCGTCCGGTCACCGTGCCGGCGTTGCTGGCGGCCCGCGGGTACGGCCTCGACGTGGATGTCGTGATCCGGGTGCTCGATGACCAGCTCGGCGACAGCACCGTACGCCTGCAGGCCACCCCCGGCGGCGCGATGTGCGAGCCGGCCAGCAGCGTTGCCGATATCGAGTTGCCGGCGGCAGCGCTCGGATCGGTGTACCTCGGCGGCCACCGGTTGCGCACGCTCGCGCGGGCCGGCCTCGCCCGAGCCGACGACCCGGCGTTGCTGGCCCGGGTGGATCTGGCCTTCGCGGCCGACCCGGCGCCGAGGCACGGCACCGGGTTCTGAGCGGGCGGCGGCGGGTGGCGGTACGTTTCTTCCCATGACCGCGACCCAGACCCACCCCCGGGTTCTGAGAAGTGCGGACGCGGCGGCGATCCGCTCGCTGGTCAGGCGTGACCCGGTCCTGCACTGCGTTCTGGACGCCCGATTGCGCTTGGCGCACGACCTGGATCCGCAGCGGCTCGGCGGCTTTCTCTGGGGCATTGATGGCAACACGGTCGGCAGCACGGCCTGCACGGACGGCGACGTGGCGCCGGGCCTACGGGCGGCGGCCTTCCACGGCGGCAACCTGATCCCGATCGGCGAGGACGCCGAGGCGCTGGAGGCGATCGCGACGCAGCTCTCCCGATCCGGCCGCGGCTGCTCGTCCATCGTGGGCTCGGCCGCGTCGGTGGCGGTGATGTGGCCGGTGCTCCTGCGGCGCTGGGGTCCCGCCCGCGCGGTGCGCGCCAACCAGCCGCTGATGATGATCGATGCCCCGTCGGCGATCCCGCCGGACCCGGCGGTGCGCCGGGTCGAGTTGGTGGACCTGCCGCGTTTCTTTCCGGCGGCGGTGGCGATGTTCACCGAGGAGCTGAGTGTGTCACCGATCGCCCACGATGCCGGCCGGGGCTATCGGGCACGGGTGGCCGAGCTCGTCAGCGCGGGCCGCGCGTTCGCCCGGTTCGATCACCGGGGCGAGGTGGAGTTCAAGGCCGAGGTCGGCTCCGTCGGCGGCGCGACCGCGCAGATCCAGGGGGTGTGGGTGCGCCCGGACCTGCGCGGGCGGGGGATCGGGACCGCTTGCATGGCCGCCGTGCTGCGGCAGGCGCTGGCGATGGCGCCGTCGGCGAGCCTGTACGTCAACGACTACAACGAGTCTGCGCGGCGGATGTACAGCCGGCTGGGAATGTGGCAGGCGAACGTCCTGACGACCGTTCTGTTCTGACCGGGCGCTGCCCTTTCGCTCCGTTGTCGGCGGCTTGTGGTAATTCTGTGGCATGAACCTGGATGCCGTGATCTTCGACTGGGGCGGCACGCTGACGCCCTGGCACACCGTCGACCACCTCGACTGCTGGCTGAGCGTGACCGGTGACCCCGCGCGCGCCCGAGCGCTCAGCGCCGCCGAGGAGCGGGTGTGGATCGCTATGCGGGATGAGCATCGCAGCGGCACCGTTGACCAGATCGTGCGGGAGGCGGGGCTGAGCCTCACCGAGGCTCAGCGCCGGGAGTACTACCGCTGGTGGGACGCTCACAGCTACACCGATCCCGCTGTGCCCGAGCTGCTCTCAGCCTTGCATGCGCGCGGATTGAAGGTGGGCATCCTGTCCAACACGGTGTGGCCGGCGCTGGAGCATCAGCGCATCTTCGCCCGGGACGAGATTCACCACCTGATCGACGGCGAGGTGTATTCCTCCGAAATCGAATGGACGAAGCCCCATCCCGAGGCGTTCCAGGCGGCGCTCGACGCGGTTGGCGTCACCGATCCGTCCCGCGCGGTGTACGTCGGTGACCGCCTGTTCGAGGACGTGTTCGGCGCGAACCAGGCCGGGATGCGTTCGGTGTTCATCCCGCACAGCGACATCCCGGCGCATCAGCAGACCGGGGTCGAGGGCACCCCGGACGCGGTCGTCCATGAACTCGGCGAACTGGTGGCGGTGATCGACTCCTGGCTGTAGCGGTTCAGAGGCCGGGAAAGGCCACGGTGGGTTTGGCGGGTGTTACCAGCCGCCGCCAGGTCGTCGCGGCGGCTGCGGCGGTTGCCAGCCCGCTCAGTGCCTGGGTGCGCACGGCGAGCTGTTTACCGCCGGCGGCGACCGCCGCGGTCAGCAGGTATCGGTAGGCGTCCGCGCAACCCTCTTCGAGCAGGACGGCCGAGCGGACGGCAGCGACCGGATCGGTTCCGGTTCTGTGGTCAGTTCGGGTTGCGGGTGCAGTTTCGGTTTTGGCTTCGGGCGGCCGGTACACCGGCTGGGCGGCTACCGGAGTCAGTCCGAGCCCGGTGAGTTGGGCCATCAGGTCGTCGCGGACCTGCCGGTGCGCCGACTCGAATTCGCGGGCGTGTTGCACCTGACCGGGTTCGGTCAGCCGGACGCCCGCCACCGGATAGCCGTACACCGCGGCGTGCTCGGCCGCGAGCACCCGCTGCAGGGCATCCGGCACGGTGGGCGAGCTGGTCGCTGCCGCGCCCGCCGGCGTGGTGCGGGGAGCGGGACTGGCCGCGGGTTGCGTCATGACAGCACCTGTGCGTGCGTGGAAAGGCTGGCGGAGATGCTCGCCAGCACGGGTACCACCTGGGCGGCGTGCGCCTCGTCGGCGCCCCAGTCCATGGCGCTGGCGCGCAATTCCTTCGCCGCGGTCGTGCTCGCGGCGGCCAAACCCCCGACCGTGCCGGGCACCGGCGCGGCATCCGGCAGCGTGGCTGTGATCGTTCCGGTGGCCCCGGCAGCTCCAGCCTGCGACAGCCGCCAGCCGGGATAGCGCTCCAGCAGCGCCCGAAGCGCCGCGCCGTGCTCGCTCACATCGGCTCGCAAGCCGGTCAGGACGCCCGACCTCACCTTCGCCGCCAGCACCCGGTCGTACCCCTCCAGCAGGGCTTGCTGCCGGCTGACGGCGGACGTCAGCGCCTCCGGCGGCCTCGGTGGTGGCACCGCCACCTTGTGCGACACCGACCTGGTCAGCCCGGCGAGGGCGCCGCCGCCGACCGCGGCCAGGAGCAGGGTGCGGCTCAGCAGAGCGCGTCGGGTAATGGCTGCCATGGCGCAAGCAGTCTCTCAGATGCCGGTAAGCTGGCGCCCGAGCAACTCGAACAAGCGCGTTTGCCACAACTGGACATCGACGGGAGCGCCTGACATGACTGCGCGAACGCCACAGCGGCAGCAGCTCATTGACCTACTGACCCCGGTGATCGCCGCTGAGGGCTATGACCTCGAGGACCTCTCGGTCACTGCCGCCGGACGCCGGAGCTTGATCCGGATCACGGTGGATGCGGACAACGGAATCGATCTCGATGGAGTCGCGGCGGTGTCGCGCTCCATCTCGACCGCGCTGGACGAGGACACCGATGGTGGGGACGCGGCCTTTGCCGGCCCGTACGTGCTCGAGGTCAGCTCACCGGGCGTCGACCGCCCCCTCACCGAGCCGAGGCACTGGCGGCGAGCCGCCGGCCGGTTGGTCGAGTTCCCGGTTACCGAGCGGGCCGGCTCACACCGGCTGGTCACCGGCCGCGTCAAGGCCCTGGAGGGCTCCGACCTGGTGGTCGACGTGGCTGGCACGGAGCAGCGATTCGCGTTCGACACGGTGGGCTCCGGCCGGGTTCAGGTGGAGTTCTCCCGTCCCGGTCAGCAGTCCGTTGACAGCGACAGCGAGCTGGCGCTCGAGGACAGCGACAGCGACGGGCTGGACGACGATCTCGACGATGACAGCGACGGCGACGATCTCGACGATGACAGCGACCTGAATTTCGACGAAGATGACGAGCCCCGCCCCGTGGGCGGCCTCAGCGCCGCATCGGATGCCGAACCAGCCGACCACAGCGACGCGGCCCGCGCGCGACATAAGGAGGCCTGAGACATGGTCTCAGTGGACATCGCAGCCCTGCGCAGCATCGAGCGAGAGAAAGAGATCTCGTTCGAGACGGTGATGGAGGCCCTCGAGACGGCCCTGTTGACCGCCTACCGGCACACCAACCACCCGATGCCACACGCGCGGGTCGAGATCGATCACAAGAGTGGGGCCGTTACCGTCTGGGCCGCCGAGTACGGCAAGGACGGCGAACTGGTCGAGGAGTTCGACGACACCCCGACGGACTTCGGACGGGTCGCGGCGATGACGGCCAAGCAGGTGATCATCCAGCGGCTGCGCGACGCCGAGCACGACAACACCTACGGCGAGTACTCCGGCCACGAGGGCGACATCGTCACCGGCATCATCCAAGCCGACGCCCAGGCCTCCCAGCGCGGACTCGTCCTCGTCAGCCTCGGCAAGGTCGAGGCGATTCTGCCGCAGTCCGAGCAGGTTCCGGGCGAGGTCTACGAGCACGGCACCCGGATCAAGAGCTACGTCGTCTCTGTGGTCCGAGGCATGCGGGGCCTGCAGATCACGCTGAGCCGGACCCACCCCGGCCTGGTGAAGAAGCTGTTCGCCCTCGAGGTTCCCGAGATCAACGACGGCAGTGTCGAGATCATGGCGGTGGCCCGTGAGTCCGGGCACCGCACCAAGATCGCGGTCCGGAGCACCGTCGACGGCCTCAACGCCAAGGGCGCCTGCATCGGGCCGATGGGGCAGCGGGTGCGCAACGTCGTCGCGGAGCTGCACGGCGAGAAGATCGACATCATCGACTACGCCGACGATCCGGCCACCTTCGTCGGCAACGCGCTGTCACCGGCCATCGCCCGCGAGGTTGCCGTCGTGGACGCGACTGCCAAGGCCGCCCGGGTGGTCGTTCCGGACTACCAGTTGTCGCTGGCCATCGGCCGGGAGGGGCAGAACGCCCGGCTCGCGGCTCGGCTCACGGGCTGGCGCATCGACATCCACTCCGACGCCGAGGGATCGGCCCCCGAAGGATCGGCTCCCGAAGGATCGGACGGAGCGGCACCGACAGCAGCGGCGATGTCTTCGGCGGAGGCCGCCATATCCTCGGCCGAGGCCGCCATGTCCTCGGCCGAGGTGGAACCGACAGGGGCCGAGGAGTGGGATCCCGAGCCCGAGATCGACATCCATCCGCCAGGTTCGCGTGCGCCGGACACTTCGGCCGCGGTGGATAATGCATTCCGGGTCGGGGAGTAGACTGACTTCTGCGGCCGTCGACTCGACGGTGGCACCTCCGGTTCCGCATGCGGTCATCCGTACGTGTATCGGTTGTCGCCAACGAACGGAAGCCGCAGAATTGCTTCGCATCGTCGTTGACCTTGCAGTTCGCCCCGAGCCGGACCTTTCGGCTCCGAGCGTCCTGCCGGACCCACGACGAAGCGCTCACGGCCGGGGGGCCTGGCTTCACCCGGTAACGCGATGCGTTGAACTGGCGGAGCGCCGTCGAGCATTCGGCAGGGCCTTGCGTGTCGAGTCCAGGCTGGATCTGACGGCAGTGCGAGAGTATGTCGAGTCGGTGACCGGAGCTGGCAGCCGGTGATCGTCGCGAGTCAGCAAACCGTGTGCATGCCCGCACCAGCTCCCGCTGGTGAGGTACTTAGCGATTGTGAGAAGACGAGCTATGAGCACCCGATGAAGCGCCAACAATGATTGCGTTTCCAACCTAAATCGGGATCGTGCGGGCTACCGCCGGTCCTGTGACGAAGGAGTCCAGTGGCAGGCAAGGCCCGCGTTCATGAGCTCGCCAAAGAGCTCGGCGTACCAAGTAAAGACGTTCTGGCAAAGCTCAGCGAGCTCGGTGAGTTCGTGAAGAGCGCATCCTCGACGGTGGAGGCCCCGGTCGCCCGGCGGCTCCGTGAGTCGTTCCCTACCGCATCCGTACCGGCCGCATCCGCCCCTACCCCGTCCGCATCCGCACCGGCTCAGTCGCCGGCAGCGGCCGCTCCGAGGTCGGCTACCACGCCCGTTGTCGAAGCGGCGCCCGCACCGACGGCACGGCCTGCCACCCCTGCACCGTCCGGTGCCGTGCCCGGCCCCGCTCCGGTACGCACGCCGGCTCCCGCCGCGACCGTACAGGCACCGCGATCGGCCGAACGCCCGGCGGCTCCGGCGGCCCCGGTCGCTTCGCAGGTACCGGCAGCATCGGCCGCTCCCGCGCCCACCGCGCCGGCGGCAGACTCCGCCCCGGCCCGGCCGGGTACGCCGACCCCCGGTTCCGCACCGCGTCCGGGAGGCCCCCGTCCGGGTGGACCTCAGCGCGTCGCGAACAACCCGTTCGGCGTGGGGGGCGGCCAGCCTGCTCCCCGTCCGGGCGCGCCGCGACCCGGCGGGGGTAATCCCGCTTCCGGCGGAAGTCAGATGCCTCCTCGTCCCGGCTCGCCCCGCCCCGGCGGCTCCGCCGGTCCGGGTGGTCCGCGTCCCAACCCTGGCATGATGCCGCCCCGGCCCAACCCCGGCATGGTGCCGGGTCGTCCCGGTGGCGCTGGCCGTCCGGGCGCTCCTGGCCGTCCTGGTGGTCCCGGTGGTGCGGGTGCCGGTCGTCCCGGTGGCCCCGGTCGTCCCGGTGGCGCTCCTGGTGGGGGCGGCGGTGGTTATCGCGGTGGTCCCGGTGGCGGTGGTGCTCCCGCTGGGGGCGGCGGTGGTTACCGCGGCGGTCCGGGTGGCGGTGGCGCTCCTAGTGGCGGCGGCGGTGGCTTCGGTCCCCGTCCCGGCGGCGGTGGCCCCGGTGGCCGTGGTCGCGGTGCCGGTACCGCGGGCGCCTTCGGTCGCGGTGGCGGTGGTCGTCCGACCCGTGGGCGCAAGAGCAAGAAGCAGCGTCGTCAGGAATTCGACAACATGTCGGCGCCTTCGCTCGGTGGCGTGCAGGTTCCCCGCGGTAGCGGAGAGATCCTGCGGCTGCCGCGTGGCGCCTCGCTGTCGGACTTCGCGGACAAGATCAACGCTGAGCCGGCCGCGCTGGTGACGGTGATGTTCCACCTCGGTGAGATGGTGACGGCGACGCAGTCGGTCAACGAAGAGGTCCTGCAGCTGCTGGGTGCCGAGTTGAACTACAACGTCCAGGTCGTCAGCCCCGAGGATGAGGACCGCGAGCTGCTCGAGTCCTTCGACCTGACCTTCGGTGACGACGAGGGCGACGACGAGGAGCTGGTCGCGCGGCCGCCGGTGGTGACCGTCATGGGTCACGTCGACCACGGTAAGACGCGACTGCTCGACGCGATCCGCAAGTCCAACGTCATCGCGGGCGAGGCCGGTGGCATCACCCAGCACATCGGTGCCTACCAGGTGCGCGTCGACCATGACGGCACCGACCGCGCGATCACCTTCATCGACACCCCCGGTCACGAGGCGTTCACCGCCATGCGTGCCCGTGGTGCCTCGACCACCGACATCGTGGTGCTGGTCGTGGCGGCCGATGACGGCGTGATGCCGCAGACCATCGAGGCGCTGAACCACGCCCAGGCGGCGAACGTGCCCGTCGTGGTCGCGGTCAACAAGATCGACAAAGAAGGCGCGAACCCGCAGAAGGTGCGTCAGCAGCTCACCGAATACGGGCTGGTGGCCGAGGAGTACGGCGGCGACACGCTGTTCGTCGACGTGTCGGCGCGCAACAACCTCAACATCGACGGGCTGCTCGAGGGCATCCTGCTCACCGCGGACGCGGCCCTGGATCTGCGGGCCAATCCGCACCAGGACGCGCAGGGTATCGCCATCGAGGCGCACCTCGACCGTGGCCGCGGGCCGGTGGCGACCGTGCTGGTTCAGCGCGGCACGCTGCACGTCGGTGACTCGATCGTGGCCGGGGACGCCTTCGGCCGGGTTCGGGCGATGCTCGACGACGACGGCAAGAACATCGACGAGGCCGGACCGGGTACGCCCGTGATGGTGCTGGGTCTGACCTCGGTTCCAGGTGCCGGTGACTCGTTCATCGTCGTCGAGGAGGACCGGATCGCCCGGCAGATCGCCGATCGCCGGTCGGCGCGGGAGCGCAACGCACAGCTCGCGTCCAACCGTCGCCGGATCTCTCTGGACGACCTGGACAAGGCGCTCGCGGCTGGTGAGGTTCAGCAACTGAACCTGATCATCAAGGGTGACGTGTCCGGTTCGGTCGAGGCTCTCGAGGACTCACTGCTCAAGATCGAGCTCAACGACGGCAACGACGAGGTCTCGCTGCGGGTCATCGGACGTGGTGTTGGCGCGATCACCGAGAACGACATCAACCTGGCCATCGCCTCGGACGCGGTCGTCATCGGCTTCAACGTCCGGCCCGAGGGCAAGGCGCGTGAGGCGGCCGAACGCGAGGGCGTGGACGTCCGGTACTACACCGTCATCTACCAGGCCATCGACGAGGTCGAGGCGGCCCTGAAGGGCATGCTCAAGCCCGAGTTCGAAGAGGCGCAGCTGGGCACCGCCGAGGTGCGCGAGGTGTTCCGGGTTCCCAAGATCGGCAACGTCGCGGGTTCCATCGTCCGTTCCGGCACAATCCGCCGGAACTCCAAGGCCAGGCTGGTCCGCGACGGCATCGTCGTCAACGAGCACCTCAGCGTGGACTCGCTGCGGCGGTTCAAGGACGATGCCACCGAGGTCCGGGAGGGCTTCGAGTGCGGTATCGGTCTCGGGTCGTTCAACGACATCAAGACCGGCGACATCATCGAGACCTTCGAGATGCGCGAGAAGCCGCGCGGCTGACCCAAGCCGGAGGGGCTCCAGTTCGACTTCTGCTCAGCGCGGGCGCACGCCCGCGCTGAGCAGAACTTTCGGGTGGGCTCGCGTCCACAGCAAGGAGAACAACGTCATGGCTGACAGCCCGCGCTCCCGCCGCATGGCCGGCCGCATTCGGCAGATCGTCGCCTCGTACATCGAGAGCCAGATCAAGGACCCTCGACTCGGCATGGTCACCGTGACCGATGTCCGGATGACCGGCGACCTGCATGATGCCTCCGTCTTCTACACCGTCTTCGGGGACGAGGCGGAGCGTGCGGACTCGGCTGCCGCACTCGAGGCGGCCAAGGGGCAGATTCGTTCCGAGGTCGGCCGGCAGACGGGTGTGAAGTTCACCCCCACTGTCTCGTTCTTCCTGGACGAGCTGCCGGAATCGGCCAAGCACATCGACGACCTGCTCGCCGTCGCCCGCAACGCCGATGCGCAGGTCGAGAAGGTCCGTGCCAATGCCACCCCGGCCGGCGAGCCGGATCCCTACCGTAAGCCCCGTGAACCCGAAGAGGAGTAGTTCCCGGCCGGACGCCGAGGTGGTGCTCACCCGGGCCACCGGAGCGGACTGGCCCGGGATCTGGCCGATCTGGCACGAGATCGTCACGGCCGGCGAGACGATCGCCTACGACCCGGCCGCGGACTCCGAGACCAGCAAGCGGTCCTGGTTCAGCGGTTCCGACGAGGTGTGGGTGGCGAGAGCCGGCGGCGCGACCGACGTGCTCGGGACGTACGAGCTCGGCCCGAACAGGCCCGGTGCCGGGTCGCACGTGGCCACGGCCACCTATCTGGTCAGCTCGGGTGCCCGCGGCCGGGGCGTGGGGCGGGCGATGGTGCGGCACTGCCTGGACCGGGCGGCCGGAGCCGGCTACCGGGGCATCCAGTTCAACGCCGTCGTGGCGACCAACGTGTACGCCGTCGCCCTGTACGAGGACCTCGGCTTCTCCGTCACCGGCCGGATCCCGGGCGGCTTCCGCCATCCCGAGCACGGCTTCGTCGACCTGCTGATCATGTATTGCGACCTGATCGGATACCGCGACCTGTGACGGCCCGGCCGTGGTGACCCCCGCCGAGGTCTCCACCCGGCGCATCGTGACACTGGCCGGGTCCGCCTTCGTGGTGCTCGCCGCTGAGCCGCTGTTCCTGCTTGTCGACACCGCTGTGGTGGGCCACCTGGGCAGGGTTCCGCTGGCCGCACTGGGCGCCGCCGGCATCGTCATGACGTTGCTGGCCATTGTCGGCACCTCCCTGGAGTACGGCACCACCGGACGGGCGGCCCGTTACTTCGGCGCGGGTCGTCGGGAGGCCGCGGTGAACGAGGGCGTCCAGGCGTCCTGGTTGGCACTACTGATCGGCCTGGTCGCCATCGTCGTCGGTGAGGCCGTGGCCGGGCCGGTCGTTCGGGTAGTCACCGGCGGAGCCGGGCCGGTGGCCGACGACGCCGAGCGGTGGTTGCGGATCGCCATTCTCGGACTGCCGGGAGTCCTGCTGGTACTGGCCGGCAACGGCTGGCTGCGCGGCGTACAGGACACCAGGACCCCGGTACGGATCGTGGTGCTGGCCAACGCCGTCTCCGCAGTCGCCTCGCCCGTCCTGGTGTACCCGGTGGGCATGGGGCTGGCGGGATCAGCCGTGGCGAACGTCTGCGCCCAGGTACTGGCGGCGGCGCTGTGTGTCCGCGCGCTGCGTGCCGAGCGGGTGCCGAGCCGCCCGCAGTGGCACGTCATGCGGTCACAACTCGTGGTCAGCCGGGACCTGGTTGCCCGGTCGCTGGCATTCCAGGCCGCGTACCTGACCGCGGCGGGCGTGGCCGGCCGGATGGGGACCGCCCAGCTCGCGGCGCACCAGGTCGGCCTGCAGCTGTGGGAGTTCATCGCACTGCTGCTCGACTCGTTCGCGATCGCGGCGCAGTCCCTGGTGGGCGCCGCGCTGGGCGGCGGTGATGTCGAGGCGGCCAAGAGCACCGCGTGGCGGGTGAGCCGCTACGGGGTCGTCGCCGGTGTGATCTTCGCCGGGGTGGCCGGTGCGGGCTGGCAGCTGCTGCCCAAGGTGTTCAGCTCCGACGCCGCCGTGCAGGGACAGGCGCACGTGCTGTGGCCGTGGCTGATCGCGATGATGCCACTCGGCGGCGTCCTCTTCGCCCTGGACGGGGTATTGCTCGGCGCCGGGGACAACGCGTTCATCCGTAACGTCACCATGGTGGCCGCACTCGGCGCGTTCGTCCCCATCGCCCTGCTGGCGCTGCGCCTGGACTGGGGACTGGGCGGGGTGTGGGCCGGCATCGCGTCCTTCATCACCGTCCGGCTGATCGGCATGGCGTGGCGTACCCGCAGCGGACGGTGGCTGGTGGTGGGGGAACGGCGCTGAGGGCCGGGCGCCTCAGTCCACCCGAGCGGTGCAGCTACCCTTCCTGCATGGCGAGAAAGGGGCCGACCGGGCCGGGCGGGCTGATCATCGTCGACAAACCGGCGGGGATGACCTCACACGACGTGGTGGGCAAGGTCCGCCGGATAGCCGGGACCCGCCGCGTCGGGCACGCCGGCACGCTGGACCCGATGGCTACCGGAGTGCTCGTCCTCGGGGTCGAGCGGGCCACGAAGTTGATGAATCACCTTCTGCTCTCGGACAAAACCTACCTGGCCACCCTCCGGCTCGGTGCCTCGACCAGCACGGACGACGCCGAGGGGGAGGTGCTGGCCACCGCCGACGCCAGCTCGATCCGGCTCGCCGACGTCGAGACCGGAGTCGCGCGGCTGACCGGGGACATCCTGCAGCGGCCGTCGTCGGTGTCGGCGATCAAGGTCGATGGCCAGCGGGCGTACGCCCTCGTCCGCGCCGGCGAGACGGTGGATCTTGCCGAGCGGCCGGTGAGCATCGGGCGCTTCGAGCTGCTGTCCGAGCCGCGCCACGTCGACGGCTTCTGCGACTTCGACGCCGTCGTCGACTGCTCGTCCGGTACCTACATCCGCGCGCTGGCACGTGACCTCGGCACCGCCCTCGGCGTGGGCGGGCACCTGACCGCCTTGCGGCGCACCCGGGTCGGCGCGTTCGAGCTGCGGCACGCCCGCACGCTGGGGCAGCTTGCCGAGCTGCCCGATCCGATCGTCCTGCCGCTGCCCCGAGCCATCGCCGAGGCGATGCCGGTACGGACCCTGCTGCCCGACGAGGCCAGCGAGCTCAGCTACGGCCGGACGATCGAGCCCGCCGGGATCGAGGGGACCTACGGCGGGCTCACCGAGGACGGAACCGCCGTGGCGCTGCTCCAGGAGTGGGGCGGTCGGGCGCGCCCGGTACTGGGCTTCACCCCGAAGACGTGACCCCAACACGCGACGGTGGTGCGGTGGTGCGGTAAGCGCGTGCTGTCGTCCCGGACGAGGCCGGTAAACTTCTCGGCTGGCGCGTGTCTCATGCCGTGGACGAGCTTCGAGCGGGGCCCCCAGTACCCAGATATGCAGTACCCAGATATGCAGTACCCAGATATGCAGTACCCAGATTATTAGGAGAGTTCCCCACACATGGCCAGCACGAACGACTTGAAGAACGGCCTGGTGCTCAACATCGACGGCCAGCTCTGGACCGTGGTGGAGTTCCAGCACGTCAAGCCCGGCAAGGGCGGCGCCTTCGTGCGGACCACCCTGAAGAATGTGCTGTCCGGCAAGGTGGTGGACCGGACCTTCAACGCCGGGACCAAGGTCGAGACGGCGACCGTCGACAAGCGCACGATGACCTACCTCTACAAAGAGGGCGATGACTTCGTGTTCATGGACGGCGACACCTACGAGCAGATGCACATTCCGGCCGCTGTGGTCGGCGAGGGCGCCAACTACCTGCTGGACAACGCCGAGGTTGCGGTCGCGGTGCACGAGGGCCTACCGCTCTACATCGAGCTGCCGACCTCGGTCGAGCTGCTGATCACCTACACCGAGCCGGGCCTGCAGGGTGACCGGGCCACCGGCGGCACGAAGCCCGCCACGGTCGAGACCGGCGCCGAGGTCCAGGTGCCGCTGTTCGTCACCACTGGCGAGAAGATCAAGATCGATACCCGGGACGGCCGCTACCTCGGCCGCATCAACGGCTGAGCTGAGCACAGCCCAGTGAGCAATCAGAGCGGGATGATCTGAAGACATGGCTGCCCGCAGCAAGGCTCGCAAGCGCGCCGTCGACCTTCTCTACGAGGCCGACCTTCGAGGCGACGATCCGGTGACCACCCTGGCCGACCGGATCGCCCTGTCGGACCCGCCGATCAACGACTACACGATCGAGCTGGTCGAGGGCGTGGCAGAGCACCAGCGCGAGATCGACGACATGCTCAGCGACTACTCCGAGGGCTGGACGCTGGACCGGATGCCGGGCGTGGACCGGGCGGTGCTTCGGATCGGCCTGTACGAACTGCTGTGGTCCGACGACGTCCCGGACGCGGTCGCCATCGACGAGGCCGTCGAGCTGGCGAAGGCATTGTCGACGGATGAGTCCCCGAAGTTCGTGAACGGCATCCTGGGCCGCGTCCTGCGCGACCAGCTGCCGGCAGGCGGCCACCCAACTGAAGGCAGCCAACCCGGGTGAGCAACGTGAGACGCAGCGGCCCGGGTAGCGTCCGCTGATCGCGGCTAGTCGGGCACTTGGCCCATCGAACCAGGAGCGAGCACGCCCCAGCCGACCAGCTTCTCGGTGAGCCGGTCCAGCGAGGTGTCGAACATCAGCGCCAGCGCCCGCAGGTCCTCGCCACGGATGGACAGCACCTTGTTGCCGTAGTCACCACGCTGGCGCTGGATCGACTGGGCGTAGCGAACGAGCGGGGCGGCGTCCTCGGCCGGCACGTTCTGCAGCTTCTGCAGGTCCAGCACGATCTTGCCGCTGGTGTCCGCGCGTGAGCCGGTGGCAACGCCTTCCTCGGTGGGCAGCAGTTCAGAGATCGGCACACCGTAGAACTCGGCCAGCTCAGCGAGCCTGGCGACCGACACTGCCCGGTCGCCGCGCTCGTAGGAGCCGACGACGACCGCCTTCCACTTGCCGCCGGACTTTCGTTCGACGCCGTGCAGGGACAGCCGCTGCTGGGAGCGGACGGCCCGCAACCGGGTTCCCAGCGCTCGGGCGTACTCGCGGTCATCCGGCGCTTCAGCGGCGGCGTCCGCAGTCGAGGGCCGGCCGAGAGCGACCGCTCTCCCATCGCCGCCTATGGTCGGAGTGTTCTGCTCAGTCACGTCCCCGTCCTCAAAGTTCTGGCCACGCATCGTAACTAGTGGAGTCGAGCTTGTACGTCTGTGATGGCAATGCTGACCTCACAGGGTAACAGTTCTCGGACTTCTGGTCAGGGCACACCTGAGATTAGCTTCCCACGGCCGGGAACGTGCTCACTGGCTGCTACCGTTGAGCCCGTTACCGACGTCCTTTAACGACTCGTCCTGTGAGGCGAGGAAGGGGGTCTTCGCAGCGTGCCTGCGCAGTCAGCCTCAGCTCCGCACGTCCCGTCGCCGTCGGTGCCTACAGTGCCAACCGTCCGGACCGGAGTCGACGCCAAGACCGTCTTCCATCCCGAAGACGTCTCCCGGGTTCTCGACCGCATCGCTCACCAGATCTTGGAGAAGACCCGCGGTGGCGAGAACGTCGTCCTGCTCGGCATCCCCACCCGTGGCGAGTTCCTCGCCCGGCGGCTGGCAGGGCGGCTGGCAACCTTCGCCGACGTGCGGGTCGGCCTCGGGGTCCTCGACATCACGCTCTACCGCGACGACCTGCGCACCAAGGCGATCCGGCCACTGGGCCACACCATGGAACCGGCCGGCGGCATCGACGGCAAGCTGGTGATCCTGGTCGACGATGTGCTCTTCTCCGGCCGGACCGTGCGCGCGGCCCTGGACGCCCTCAACGACCTCGGCCGGCCAAGCGCCGTGCAGCTTGCCGTGCTCATCGACCGCGGCCACCGGCAGCTGCCGATCCGCGCGGACTACGTCGGCAAGAACCTGCCCACCTCGGCGCAGGAGCAGGTCCACGTCGCGCTCAGCGAGTGCGACGGCGCGGACGGGGTCACCATCTCACCGGCCGAAGGCGGTACCCAGTCGTGAAGCACCTGCTGTCAGCCGGTGATCTGGACGCCGGGTCCGCGTTGCAGATCCTGGATTCGGCCGAGCAGATGGACGCCATCCAGAACCGGGTCGTCAAGAAGCTGCCGGCGTTGCGGGGCCGGACGGTCGTGAACCTGTTCTTCGAGGACTCCACCCGCACCCGGTCCTCGTTCGAGATCGCGGGCAAGTGGCTCTCGGCCGACGTGATCAACGTCAGCGCCAAGGGCTCCAGCGTCAGCAAGGGTGAGAGCCTGCGCGACACCGCGCTGACGGTCGCGGCCCTGGGCGTCGACGCGCTGGTCGTCCGGCACCCCGCCTCGGGCGCGGTCAGCCGGATCACCGAGTGGGTCGACTGCCCGGTGATCAACGCCGGTGACGGCACCCACGAGCACCCGACCCAGGCGCTGCTCGACGCCTTCTCGCTGCGCCGCCGGCTGGGTGAGCTGGCCGGGCGCCACGTCGTCATCGTCGGCGACCTGACGCACAGCCGGGTGGCCCGCTCCAACGTGCTGCTGCTGCGCACCCTGGGCGCCGAGGTGACGCTGGTCGCGCCGCCGACCCTGATGCCCTCCGGTGTCGGCACCTGGAACTGTTCCACCAGCTGGGATCTGGACGCCGCGCTGTCGGGCAAGGTGGCCGGTGACGTGGACGCGGTGATGATGCTGCGGGTCCAGCGCGAACGGATGGGCGGCGGGTCCGCCGGCGACGGCCGCCCCAACGTCGGCTACTTCCCGACCGAGCGGGAGTACGCCATCGGCTACGGCCTGAGCCCCGCTCGGCTGACGCTGCTTCCCCCGCATACCCCGGTGCTGCACCCCGGACCGATGAACCGGGGGCTGGAGATCTCATCCGCCGCCGCCGACAGCGACCGGTCGCTGGTACTCGATCAGGTGCGCGCGGGGGTCGCCGTCCGGATGGCCGTGCTGTATCACCTGCTGGCCGGTGCGGAGGCGCCGGCGACCGGTCTCGCAGAGGTAGCGCCAACCACCGAGGCAGTCCGAGAAGCGAGGACGGCATGAGCGAGACCAAGAGGCCCGGAGCCGGGGCGGGCACGCGACCGGTGCTGTTGCGGGGTGTCCGGCCGCTCGGCGGGCAACCGGTAGACGTGCTGCTGGCCGACGGGCTGATCGCCGGTATCGGGAGCTCGCTGCAGACCCCGCCGGATGCCGAGCTGATCGATGCCGACGGAGCCGTGCTGCTGCCCGGTTTCGTGGACCTGCACACCCATCTGCGGGAGCCGGGACGCGAGGACGCCGAGACCATCGCCACCGGTTCCGCGGCAGCAGCGCTCGGCGGCTTCACGGCCGTGCACGCGATGGCCAACACCAACCCGGTGGCCGACACCGCCGAGATGGTCGAGCAGGTCGCTCGGCTCGGCCAGCGGGCCGGCCTGGTCGACGTCCGTCCGGTCGGCGCGGTGTCCAAGGGCCTGGCCGGTGGACAGCTGGCCGAGATCGGCAACATGGCTCGGTCAGCCGCGGCCGTCCGGGTGTTCAGCGACGACGGCTCCTGCGTCAGCGACGCCCGGCTGATGCGCCGCGCCCTGGAATACCTCAAGCCCTTCGACGCGGTGCTGGCCCAGCACGCCCAGGACCCGCGGCTGGCCGACGCCAGCTGCTGCGCCCACGAGGGTGAGCTGTCCGGCCGGCTCGGGCTGGCGGGCTGGCCGTCCGTGGCCGAGGAGAGCATCGTGGCCCGCGACGTGATGCTGGCCGAGCACACCGGTTCCCGGCTGCACGTGTGCCACGTCTCCAGCGGGGGAACCGTCGAGGTGCTGCGCTGGGCGAAGGCCCGGGGCGTCGCGGTCACTGCCGAGGTGACGCCGCACCACCTGCTGCTCACCTGCGACCTGCTCAGCACGTATGACCCGGTCTTCAAGGTGAACCCGCCACTGCGGCTGGCCGAGGACGTCGAGGCGCTACGCGCCGGGCTGGCCGAGGGTGTGATCGATGCCGTCGCCACCGACCACGCCCCGCACGCGGCACACGACAAGGATCATGCCTTCGGCGACGCGGCGTTCGGCATGCTGGGGCTGCAGACCGCGCTCGGTGTGGTGATCGAGACGATGAGGGTCACCGGCCGCCTGGACTGGGCCGGCCTGGCCGATCGGATGAGCGTGCGGCCCGCGCAGATCGGGCGGCTGACCGGGCACGGGCGGCCGATTGCGGTCGGTGAGCCGGCCAATCTGACGCTGGTCGAGGAGTCCAGCAGCTGGCTGGTGGAACCGGCCGCACTCGCCTCGCTCTCGCGCAACACCCCGTTCGCCGGACGCGAGCTGCCCGGTCGGGTGCTGGCCACCTTCCTGCGCGGGCGGGCCACCGTCCGCGACGGCGCGCTCGCCGAGGCCAGTGAGTTCGCCGAGGCCGCCGAGGCGAGCCGATGACCCGCTGGGAGCTGGTGATGGCTCTGCTCGTCCTGTTCGCCCTCGCGCTGGCCGGTATGCGGCTGGGCTGGCGGCACCGCGGCGAGCGCCAGGCCACGCTGCCCGAGCTGCCGGTGGCACCGGCGGACCTGGGACCCGAGCTGGCTCCGGCGCTGACCGGCCTGTACGTCGGCAGCACCACCGCCACTCGCTGGCAGGACCGGATCGTTGCCGGCGGCCTGGGCGTCCGGGCCGATTCGGTGCTGCGGCTCGGCACGGCCGGGGCGCTGATCGAGCGCCAAGGCGGCACCGCCATCTTTCTTCCGGCCGACCGCCTGGTCGATGCCAGGCTGGAGCCGGCGCTGGCCGGCAAGGTGGTCGGCCGCGGCGGGCTGCTGGTGCTGCGCTGGCGGCATGGGAACGAACTGCTCGACAGCGGGTTGCGCGGTGACGACAAGACCGTTTACCCCGAGTGGATAAGGGCAATCGAGACGCTGTCGCAGAAAACGGCGCAACAGACAGAGGGGTGGAGTGCTGGTGAGTAGCAAGGCGATCCTGGTGCTCGAGGACGGCCGGACGTTCTCCGGCGAGTCCTACGGGGCGGTCGGCGAGACGTTCGGCGAGGCGGTGTTCAACACCGGGATGACCGGTTATCAAGAGACGCTGACCGATCCGTCCTATCACCGGCAGGTGGTGGTGCAGACCGCGCCGCACATCGGCAACACCGGCGTCAACGACGAGGACCGGGAGTCGGCCCGGATCTGGGTCTCGGGTTACGTGGTGCGCGATCCCGCCCGCCGGGTCTCGAACTGGCGCGCGACGAGTTCGCTGGACGAGGAGCTGGTGCGCCAGAACGTCGTTGGCATCAGCGGTGTGGACACCCGCGCGCTGACGCGGCACCTGCGCGAGCGCGGCGCGATGCGCTCGGGCATCTCGTCGGTCGACACCGACCCGAAGTCGTTGCTGGCCAGAGTGCTGGAGTCACCGTCCATGGTCGGGGCCGACCTCGCCGACCAGGTCAGCACCACGCAGGCCTACACCGTCCCGGCCATCAGCGAGGAGCGCTACACCGTCGCGGCCCTGGACTACGGCATCAAGACCATGACCCCGCACCGGCTCGCGCAGCAGGGCATCACCACCCACGTGCTGCCGGCCCACTCGACCTTCGAGCAGGTGCGTGCCACTGGCGCCGACGCGGTGTTCCTGTCCAACGGGCCCGGCGACCCGGGCACCGCCGATGCGGCGGTGGCGCTGGTGAAGGAGTTGCTGCGCAACGGCACCCCGATCTTCGGCATCTGCTTCGGCAACCAGATCCTGGGACGGGCCTTCGGCTTCGGCACGTACAAGCTGCGCTACGGTCACCGCGGCATCAACCAGCCGGTGGCCGACCGCGCGACCGGCAAGGTCGAGATCACCGCTCACAATCACGGGTTCGCCGTGGACGCGCCGACCGACCGGGTCGTCCAGACCGACTTCGGTGGCGTCGAGGTCAGCCACGTGTGTCTCAACGACAACGTCGTCGAGGGCCTGCGGGCACATGACGTGCCGGCGTTCTCGGTACAATATCACCCCGAGGCGGCGGCCGGACCGCACGACGCCGGCTACCTGTTCGACCGGTTCACACAGCTCCTGGAAGGGCGAAGCGAGTGAGCATCGCTGTGGGCATCGCGGCGGAGCGAGCCGGCGAGAAGCGCTCGCGCGAAGAGCAGAAAGCGAGAACGTAATGCCGAAGCGGACCGACCTCAACCACATCCTCGTCATCGGCTCGGGGCCGATCGTGATCGGGCAGGCCTCGGAGTTCGACTACTCGGGTACCCAGGCGTGCCGGGTGCTGCGCGATGAGGGCTTTCGCGTCAGCCTGGTGAACTCCAACCCGGCCACGATCATGACCGATCCGGAGTTCGCCGACGCCACCTACATCGAACCGCTTACGCCGGAGTTCGTCGAGAAGGTGATCTGCGCCGAACGGGACCTCGGACATCCGGTCGAGGCGATCCTGGCGACCCTGGGCGGACAGACCGCGCTCAACCTCGCCGTGAGCCTGCACGAGTCCGGGGCGCTGGAGCGGCATGGCGTCGAGCTCATCGGTGCCGATATCGACGCCATCCAGCGCGGTGAGGACCGCCAGAAGTTCAAGGACATCGTCCGCACCGTCGGCGGCGACGTCCCCTCCTCAGCCGTCTGCCACACCCTGGACGAGGCGCTGGCCTTCGCCGCGACGGTGGACAACCGGATCGTGGTCCGGCCGTCGTTCACCATGGGCGGCCTCGGCTCGGGCATGGCCAACTCCGCCGACGAGGTGCGCACCCAGGTCTCACGCGGGTTGGCCGCCTCGCCGGTGCACGAGGTGCTCGTCGAACAGAGCGTGTTCGGCTGGAAGGAGTTCGAACTGGAGCTGATGCGCGACCGCAAGGACAACGTGGTCGTGGTCTGCTCGATCGAGAACGTCGACCCGATGGGCGTGCACACCGGTGATTCGATCACCGTCGCGCCCGCGATGACCCTGACCGACCGCGAGTACCAGCACATGCGCGATATCGGCATCGCGGTGCTGCGCGAGGTCGGTGTCGACACCGGCGGTTGCAACATCCAGTTCGCGATCGACCCCGACAGCGGCCGGATGATCGTGATCGAGATGAACCCGCGAGTATCGAGGTCTTCGGCACTGGCGTCCAAGGCGACCGGCTTCCCGATCGCCAAGATCGCCGCGAAGCTCGCGGTCGGCTACACCCTGGACGAGGTCAGCAACGACATCACCCGCGCGACGCCGGCCTGTTTCGAGCCGGTGCTGGACTACGTGGTCGTCAAGATTCCGCGCTTCGCGTTCGAGAAGTTCCCGGGTGCCGATCCGGTGCTCACCACGCACATGAAGTCCGTCGGCGAGGTGATGTCCGTCGGCCGCAACTTCACCGAAGCGCTGGGCAAGGCGATGCGCTCGATGGAGACCAAGGCAGCGGGTTTCTGGACCTCCGACGCCACCGGCCCCGGCGATTGGTCGGCCGAACTGCGGTCGGTCGACGAGCTGCTCGGCATCGCCTCGGTGCCGACCGACGGCCGGCTCTACGCCATCGAGCGGGCGCTGCGGGCGGGTGCCTCCGTTACGGCGGTGGCCGAGGCGACCGGCATCGACCCCTGGTTCGTGGACCAGTTCGCGCTGATCATCGAAACCGGGACGGCGGTCTCAGCGGCGCCGGTGCTCAGCCCCGAGCTGCTGCTGCGGGCCAAGCGTCATGGCCTGTCGGATCGCCAGATCGCGGTGCTGCGGCCGGAGCTGGCGGGGGAGCAGGGCGTGCGCACGCTGCGTCACCGCTCCGGTATCCGCCCGGTGTACAAGACCGTCGACACCTGTGCGGCCGAGTTCGCGGCGCTCACGCCCTACCACTACTCCACCTATGACGAAGAGACCGAGGTTGCCGCCCAGCCCGACCGTCCCAAGGTGCTGATCCTGGGCAGCGGGCCCAACCGGATCGGGCAGGGCATCGAGTTCGACTACTCCTGTGTGCACGCGGTGATGGCGCTGCGGGCCGCCCCGCTCAACGGCGGCGCCGGCTATGAGACCGTCATGATCAACTGCAATCCCGAGACCGTCTCCACCGACTACGACACCGCCGACCGGCTGTACTTCGAGCCGCTGACGCTGGAGGACGTCCTCGAGGTGGTGCACGCCGAGCAGCAGTCGGGCACCGTCGCCGGTGTGATCTGCACGCTGGGCGGCCAGACTCCGCTCGGGTTGGCGCAGGGTCTCAAGGACGCAGGCGTGCCGGTGCTCGGAACCCAGCCGGAGGCCATCGACCTGGCCGAGGACCGCGGCGAGTTCGGCCGGGTGCTGGCCGAGGCCGGCCTGATCGCGCCCAAGCACGGCCTGGCGACCTCCTTTCCGCAGGCCAAGGCCGTCGCCGACTCGATCGGCTATCCGGTGCTGGTCCGGCCGTCCTACGTCCTGGGCGGGCGCGGCATGGAGATCGTGTACGACGAGCACGGCCTGTCGACCTACATCGCCAACGCCACCGACATAGCGCCGGACCGCCCGGTGCTGGTGGACCGGTTCCTCGACGACGCCGTCGAGATCGACGTCGACGCCCTGTACGACGGCACGGACCTGTACCTCGGCGGAGTGATGGAGCACATCGAAGAGGCCGGCATCCACTCCGGCGACTCGGCCTGCGCGCTGCCACCGATCACCCTGGGCAGCAGCACCGTGGCCGAGGTCCGCCGGGCCACCCTCAAGATCGCCCGGGGCGTCGGCGTGCGCGGCCTGCTCAACGTCCAGTACGCCCTCAGCGGCGATCTGCTGTACGTGCTGGAGGCCAACCCCCGGGCGAGCCGGACGGTCCCCTTCGTGTCCAAGGCCACTGCGGTGTCGCTGGCCAAGGCCGCGGCCCGGGTGGCCGTCGGCGCCACCATCGCCGAACTCCGGGCCGAGGGGATGCTGCCGCGTACCGGGGATGGCGGTGACCTGCCTGCCGACGCCCCGATCGCGGTCAAGGAGGCGGTGCTGCCGTTCCACCGCTTCCGGACCCCGGCCGGTGACCAGGTCGACTCGATCCTGGGGCCCGAGATGAAGTCCACCGGCGAGGTGATGGGCTTCGACCGGATCTTCGGCACCGCGTTCGCGAAATCCCAGGCCGCCGCCTACGGTTCGCTTCCGGTCAAGGGCACGGTGTTCGTGTCGGTCGCCGACCGGGACAAGCGCGCCGCTATCTTCCCGGTGCGCCGGCTGCACGACCTGGGCTTCCGGATCCTGGCCACGGCCGGAACGGCACAGGTGCTGACCCGCAACGGCGTCGGGGCCGAGGTCGTCGGCAAGTTCTCCGACGGCCCCGGCAACATCGTCGAAGAGATCGCGGCCGGCCGGGTGGACCTCGTCCTCAACACGCCCTTCGGGTCACCGGGCAACTCCGGGCCCCGGATGGACGGCTACGAAATCCGTACCGCCGCGGTGCAGGCCGGCATCCCCTGCCTCACCACGGTCCAGGCCATCGCGGCGGCCGTGCAGGGCATCGAGGAACTGATCCGCGGCGATGTCGGGGTGTCGTCCCTGCAGTCACATCATCTTGCGTTGAACAGCTGGCGAGAGGGATCTGAATGAGCACCGAGACAACCGGGAAGTCCGCGGCCGCTGCCCGTCCGGTCCAGGAGAGCGGCGAGATCTTCGACGTGACGAGGCTGGGCAGCTACACCCAGTTCACCGTCGTCGCGCCGGGGGTGGCCCGCTCGTTTCGTCCCGGCCAGTTCGTGGCGGTCGCGGTCGGCGGCCCCGAGACGTCGATGCTGCTGCGGCGATCGTTCGCGCTGTACGGCGTGAAGCCGGGCAGCCAGTACGCCGGCACGGTGCAGTTCGTGGTCGCACCCCAGGGCCCCGGTACCGAGTGGCTGGTCCGCCAGCCGATCGGCGCCCAGCTGGACCTGGTCGGGCCGGTGGGGGTGCCCTTTACCCTTCCACCCGAAGGGGTTCCGGTGGTTCTGGTCGGCGGTGGTTACGGCACCGCGCCGCTCATCCCGCTGGCCCAGCAACTGATCGAGCGGGGCAGCGAGGTCGACATCATCATCGGCGCGGCGACGGCCGACCGGCTGTTCGGCGAGCTGCAGGCCAAGCGGCTGATCGGCCGGGTCACCGTGACCACCGACGACGGTTCGGCCGGCCAGCGTGGCTGGGTCACCGATCCGCTGCCCGGCGTGATCAGCCGGCTCGGCGCCGAGATCGTCTACGCCTGTGGGCCGATGGCGATGCTGCGCGCGGTGGGTGAGGTCGCGCAGGCGCACGCCATTCCCGCCCAGGTCGCGGTCGAAGAGGCGATGGCCTGTGGCATCGGGGTCTGCATGACCTGCGTCCTGCCGGTGCGCGGAGTGGACGGGGTGTCGCGCTTCGTCCGGTCCTGTGTCGAGGGACCGGTCTTCGAGGCGGGACAGGTGCGGTGGGCCGACGTGGGCACGCTGCCGGCCGACCTGCACGGCGCCGACGGAATGGGACGCTGAGATGGCCGATCTGAACACCAGGCTGGGCTCGTTCGCACTGCCGAACCCGGTGCTGACCGCCTCCGGTTGCGCCGCGGCCGGCCGCGAGCTGAGCCAGTTCTTCGAGGTCGCCGACCTCGGCGGCATCGTCACCAAGTCGATCATGCTGCGGGCCCGCTCGGGACGTCCGACGCCTCGGATGGCCGAGACGCCCAGCGGCATGCTGAACTCGATCGGCCTGCAGGGACCGGGCATCGACTCGTTCCTGGCGAACGACCTGCCGTGGCTGCGCGACCACGGAGCACGCGCGGTGGTGTCCATCGCCGGTGGCCACACCGACGAGTTCGTGGCCCTGGCGAAACGGCTCTACAACCACAAGCTGGACGCCATCGAGGTCAACATCTCGTGCCCGAACGTCGAGAGCCGTGGTCAGGTCTTCGCGTGCGATCCGATCGCGGCCGGCCGGGTGATCTCGGCGGTTCGCCGGGCCGCGCACCCGAACGTCCCCATCCTGGCGAAGCTGTCGCCCGACGTCACCGACATCGGGGTGATCGCCCGCGCGGTCGCCGACGCCGGTGCCGACGGCATCTCGCTGATCAACACCCTGCTGGGATTGGCGATCGACCTGGACACCATGCGGCCGGCGCTGGGCGGGGTGACCGGTGGCCTGTCCGGCCCGGCGATCCGGCCGGTGGCGCTGCGCTGCGTCTGGCAGGTGCACCAGGCGGTTCCGCACCTGCCCCTGCTCGGCATGGGCGGCATCCTGACCGGTCGCGACGCGCTGCAGTTCATTCTGGCCGGAGCCTCCGCGGTATCGGTGGGCACCGCCGTCTTCCACGACCCGACCGCTCCGATCCGGATCCTCGCCGAGCTGAACCACGAACTCGACCAGCGCGGTTTCTCCTCGGTCGGCGAGGCCGTCGGCTTCGCCCATCACAGCGCCGAGGAGCAGGCGGCGTTCTTCGCCCGGGCCGGGGCGCCGGTATGACCTTCGGCGCCCGGCTCGACCAGGCACTGACCGCGCGCGGCTCGGCCTGCATCGGCATCGACCCGCACCCGGCGCTGCTGACGCAGTGGGGGCTCGCGGACGATCTGGTGTCCCTGGAACGCTTCGCGCTGACCTGTGTCGAGGCGTTCGCCGGGGTGGCGGCCGTGGTCAAGCCGCAGTCGGCGTTCTTCGAGCGGTTCGGCTCGCGCGGCGTGGCGGTGCTGGAGCGCACCATCGCGGAGGCTCGGAACGCCGGCGCGCTGGTGCTGCTGGACGTCAAGCGCGGCGACATCGGATCGACGATGGCCGCCTACGCGCAGGCTTATCTCGATCCCGCGTCCAGCCTGGCCGTCGACGCGCTGACGCTCAGCCCCTATCTCGGGGTCGGCTCCCTCGACCCGGCCTTCGACCTCGCGGCTCAGCACGACGCCGGCGTGTTCACCCTCGCGCTGACCTCGAACGAGGAGGGACCGCAGGTCCAGCACGCCCGGCTGTCCGACGGTCGCACCGTCGCCCAGTCGGTGATCGACGAGCTGGCCGAGCGCAACCGCGACGCCGTTCCGCTGGGTTCCTTCGGCGCCGTTGTCGGAGCGACCATCGGCGAGTCGGTTGCCGAGCTCGGGGAGCTGAACGGCCCGTACCTGGTGCCGGGAATCGGCAGCCAGGGCGGAACCGCCGACGATGTGCGACGGATCTTCGGCGCCGCCCTGCCAGCGGTGCTGCCCAGCGTCTCGCGGGAGGTGCTCCGCGCCGGTCCGGACGTGGAGTCGCTGCGGGCGGCCGCGGAGCGAGTGATCGCGGACTTCACGTTCCTGCGCGCCTGATCGGTAGTCGGATCGAGCTGTACGCACGCTGCACTCGCGGGACAACCTTGCGCAGCCTGTAGTGCACGCGACGGGCGGGCCGTGTTACTCACCCGTATCGCGCACGCGGCACAATCGCTGGCATGACCGAGCAAGCCGCACCCACGCCGCAACCCGCCCGCCTCACCGTGCTGTCCGGACCTTCGGGCGTGGGCAAAGGCACGGTGGTCGCCGAGGTGCGCCGGCTGTTCCCCCACGTGTGGGTATCGATCTCGTGCACGACCCGGCGACCCCGACCCGGCGAGGCCGACGGCGTGCAGTACCACTTTCTCAGCGATGCCGAGTTCGACGACTTGATCGCCTCCGACCGGTTACTGGAATACGCCAGCTTCGCCGGGTACCGCTACGGCACTCCCCGCAAGCCGGTCGAGCAGCACCTCGCGGCCGGCCGTCCCACCCTGCTCGAGATCGAGCTGCAGGGCGCGCGGCAGATCCGGCAGCGGATGCCGGAGGCGCGCTTCGTCTTTCTCGCCCCGCCGTCGGTGCGGGAGCTGCGGGATCGGCTCGTCGGTCGCGGCACCGAGGCCATCGAGGTCGTCGAGGCGCGACTGGCACAAGCCGAGGTCGAGCTGGAGGCACACGACGAGTTCGACGTGGTCGTGGTGAACGACGACGTCGAGCGTGCCGCCGCCGAGGTGGTCTCGCTGATCAGCGCCGTGGACGCCTGAGCGCGCTGCGTACGGTCGGCCGTGCTGAGCGGGTGCGGGCTCAGTCCACCAGCTTGGTCGCGGCCACCAGTGAGGCGAGCCCCTTCTTCGCGTCGCTGAACAGCATGCTGGTCTTCGCGTCGCCGTAGAGTTCGTTGTCGATTCCGGCATAGCCAGAGGCCATCGAGCGCTTCACGACGATGATGCTGCGCGCGTGGTCGACGTCCAGGATCGGCATGCCGGACACCGCATTGCCCGGGCGTCGCGCGGCCGGGTTGGTGACGTCGTTGGCACCGACGACCAGCACCACGTCCGTCCGGTCGAATTCCGGGTTGACGTCCTCCATCTCGCGAAGTTGGTCGTAGGAGACGTTCGCCTCCGCCAGCAGCACGTTCATGTGACCGGGCATCCGCCCCGCCACCGGATGGATCGCGTACGAGACCTCGATGCCGCGGCTCTCCAGCAGCTCACCGAGCTCGCGCACCTCGTGCTGGGCCTGCGCGGCGGCCAGGCCGTAGCCCGGAACGACGATCACCTTGCTGGCATAGGCCAATTGCAACGCGGCGTCGTCGATGGCGATGGACTTCACCGTGCCGCCCGAGCCGCCGGCCACCTCCACCCCGGTGGCCCCGGTACCGAAGCCGCCGGCGATGATGCTCAGCACCGAGCGGTTCATCGCGTCGGCCATCAGCTTGGTGAGGATGCCACCGGACGCGCCGACCAGGGCACCGGCGATGGTCAGTGTGGCGTTGCCCAGGACGAATCCGGCCATCGCCACGGCCGTTCCGGTGAACGCGTTGAGCAACGAGATGACCACCGGCATGTCGGCGCCGCCGATCGGCAGCACCATCAGGATGCCGATGCCCAGTGCCGCCACCACGACGATGGTCAGGACCCAGGCGTTGTGCGCGCCGGCGATCACGTCCACCCCGGCGGCGAGCGCGGCCAGCGTCAGCGCGGCGGAGGCGAACCGTGCGCCGGGAAAGCTCACCGGCTGGCTCCAGTGGCCCTGCAGCTTTGCCGCCGCGATCAGTGATCCCGAGAACGTCACGCCGCCGATCACCACGTCCAGCACCGTCGCGGTGGCGACGCCTGCCGACACCGAGGTGTCGCGCTGGTAGTCGGCCAGGGCGATCAGGGTCGCCGCGCCGCCGCCGACCGCGTTGAACAGGCTGACCAGTTGCGGCATCTGGGTCATCTCGACCGTCCGCGCCGAGTACAGCCCGGCCGCTCCGCCGATCAGCGCGCCGCAGCCGAGTAACAGCCAGCGGGTGAGGTTCATGGAGCCGCCGTGGCTGACCGACACCAGGACCGCCAGCACCGCGACGAGCATTCCGAACGCCGACAGCTGATTCCCGCGCCGTGCGGTGGCGGGGGAGTTCATCAGGTGCAGGCCCAGGACGAAGGCCACCGCCGCGAACAGCGAGGCCAGCCGGACGCCGGTGTCCACGCCGCTCATCGGGTGCCGTCCTGCTTCGCCGGCGAGCTCGGTACCGCTGTCGAGCCGGCTACTGAACCCGCTGCCGGGCGTTTGCGGAACATCTGCAGCATCCGGTCGGTCACGGCGTACCCGCCGACGACGTTGGCGGCACCGAAGGCGGCAGCCAGGAAGGTGAGGACGTAGCCGAGTGGGCCGTCCACGAACGAGGACAGGATCACCGCGCCCACCAGCACGACGCCATGGATGGAGTTGGCGCCCGACATCAGCGGCGTGTGCAACGTGGCGGGCACCTTGCTGATCACCTCGAAGCCCACCAGCAGCGCCAGCACGAAGATGGTCAGGTCGCCGACGAAGCCGCCGCTCATGCTGTTTCTCCCGCTGGGGTGGTTGACTGTTCGCTGGCCGCTACCGCGGCGCCTTCACTGGCCGCTACCGCGGCGGCAACCGGGGCGGAGACGATCTCGCCGCCGTACGTCACCACGACCCCTTGCTGGATCTCGTCGGTCAGGTCGATCGCCAGCTCGCCGTCGCGGACCAGAAGGGTCACCAGCGCCGAGATGTTGCGCGACAGCGCCTGTGACGCACTGGTCGGCATCCGGGCCGGCAGGTTCGCGGCTCCGACGACGGTGACGCCGTTGTCGGTCACCATCGTCTCGCCAGGACGGGACCCGGCCACGTTGCCACCCAGCGCGCTCGCCGCCAGGTCCACCAGAACCGATCCCGGCCGCATCCGGGCGACCGTGTCTGCTGGAACCAGCAGCGGTGGAACCCGGCCCGGCACCTGGGCGGTGGTGATCACGATGTCGTGCCGGGCGATGTGCTCTGCTAGTTCACGCTGCTGCGCCTCGCGCTCGTCGGCGGTCAGCTCGCGGGCGTAGCCACCGGTTCCGGCGGCAGCAATCCCCGCCTCCAGCTCGATGAACTTCGCACCGAGTGACTTCACCTCCTCGCGAGCCGCCGGGCGCACGTCGTAACCGCTGACCACCGCGCCGAGCCGGCGGGCGGTGCCGATGGCCTGCAGTCCGGCGACGCCGGCGCCCAGCACCAGCACCGCGGCCGGCTTGGAGGTGCCGGCGGCGGTCATCAGCAGCGGGAAGAACCGGTCGTAGTGCTCGCCGGCTACCAGCACCGCCTTGTACCCCGCCACACTGGCCTGAGAGCTCAGCGCGTCCATGCCCTGCGCGCGGGTCAGCGTTCGCGGCAGCCCGTCCAGGCTGATGGCGGTGACCTTGGCGCGGCACAGCCGCCTGACCAGCTCCGGGCTCGTCAGCGGCGCGAGCAGGCCGAGACAGGATTGCTCCGGGCGCAGCTGGTCCACCACGTCAACGTCCGGCTGGCCGACCGACAGCACCAGGCCGGCTTCGGCGACGGCGGTGGCACGGTCGACGATCCGCGCGCCCTGAGCGGCGTAACCGGCGTCGGGAAACCAGGCGGACGCGCCGGCTCCGGTCTCGACGAGCACCTCCAGTCCTGCGGCCTTCAGGCGTCTGGCCCCGTCCGGGTCGAGCGCCACCCGGCGCTCGGAGCGGACGGTTTCGCGCAGCACCGCGACGCGCAATGGACTCATCCGTCGGGCCTCCGATCAGTGGGCCGGGCAACGTGGCGCGTCAGCCAACCTGACGTGGGCAGAACATTAGCGCCCGGACGGGGCGACACGGGTGACCTTGCCCACACCGATACCTGAGGGCCTTGCGAGTACGGCCAGGGCGGTACTCCCAAGTTGATAAGATGAATCGAATCTGCGCCGAGTCGGGCTGAACCGCGCCAGCAGTACGAGTAGCACGGTGGCGTCGGTCCGGGTGGCGCACCCCGACTGAATTTGAGGCTACGCGTGACCACCAGTTCTGGTCCCACCCCTGAAGGCATCACCAACCCCCCGATCGACGAGTTGCTCGACCGCACCGGCTCGAAGTACGCGCTCGTCATCGTGGCCGCCAAGCGTGCCCGCCAGATCAACGCCTATTACAGCCAGCTCGGTGAGGGCCTGCTCGAGTACGTCGGTCCGATGGTCGAGACCGCTCCCCAAGAGAAGGCGCTGTCGATCGCGCTGCGCGAGATCAACTCGGATCTGATCGAGTTCAAGCCCTCCGAAGCCTGACACCCGCTCGGGTCCGGGAACTGAAGCGATGTCAGGTTCGATGCCCGAGGTACCGGCGTTGCCGGCGGTCCGGCGAATCGTCCTCGGCGTCGCCGGCGGCATCGCTGCCTACAAGGTTGCCGACCTGCTCCGCAAGCTCACCGAGGCCGGCCACGATGTCACGGTGGTCCCCACCGCATCCGCGTTGAAGTTTGTGGGCGCGCCGACCTGGGCAGCGCTGTCGCACCACCCCGTTGCCACCGACGTCTGGACCGGCGCCGAGGACGTTCCGCATGTCCAGCTCGGCCGCCGGGCGGACCTCGTCGTCGTCGCGCCGGCCACCGCCGACCTGCTCGCCAAGGCCGCTTCTGGTTTCGCCGACGACCTGTTGACCAACACCCTGCTGACCGCGCGCTGCCCGGTACTGTTCGCGCCGGCCATGCACACCGAGATGTGGCAGCACCCCGCCACCGTCGACAACGTGGCTACCCTGCGCCGCCGCGGCTCCGTGGTCGTGGAGCCGGCTTCCGGCCGGCTGACCGGATCCGACACCGGCCAGGGGCGGCTTCCGGAGCCGGCCGAGATCGCCCGGCTCGCCGAACTGCTGCTGCGCCGCCCCGATGCACTGCCTCCTGACCTGGTCGGACGCCACATCCTCATCACCGCGGGTGGCACCCGCGAGCCGCTGGATCCGGTACGCTTTCTCGGCAACCGCTCCTCGGGCAAGCAGGGCTTCGACCTCGCGGCCGTGGCGGCCGCCCGCGGTGCCCGGGTCACCGTCATCGCCGCCAATGTGGACCTTCCGCAGCCGGCCGGTACCGAGGTCATCCGGGTGTCGAGCACCGAGGAACTACGCGAGGCGACGCACGCCGCGGCCAAGGACGCCGAGGTCGTCATCATGGCCGCCGCCGTCGCCGACTTCCGCCCGCTCACCCGCGCCCGAAGCAAGATAAAGAAGTCCGACGCGGCGCCGACCGCGATCGAGCTGGTCCGCAATCCCGATGTGCTCGCCGAACTCGTGGCAGGACGAGCCACCGGCCAGCTCAACACGGCGGTGATCGTCGGCTTCGCCGCCGAGACCGGTGACGAGGACGGCGACGTCCTCACGCACGGCCGCGCCAAGCTCGCCCGTAAGGGGTGTGACCTGCTCGTGGTCAACGCCGTGGGCGAGGGCAAGGCCTTCGGCCAACCGGACAACGCCGGTGTCCTGCTCGGCGCCGACGGCTCCGAGGTCCAGATCCCCCTCGGGCCCAAAATGGTACTCGCCGCCGCCGTGTGCGATGCGGTCTCGGGCCTACTTCCTCGTTAGACTCAGTTCGCCATCACACCTCTAGGAGCATTCGTGAGCCGTCGCCTCTTCACCTCGGAATCAGTGACCGAGGGGCACCCCGACAAGATCGCCGACCAGATCTCGGACGGCATCCTCGACGCGTTGCTGAGCCAGGACCCCGCCAGTCGCGTCGCGGTCGAGACCCTCATCACCACCGGGCAGGTGCACATCGCGGGTGAGGTCACCACCGGCGCCTACGCCGACATCCCCGCGATCGTCCGCAAGACGATCCTGGGCATCGGCTACGACTCCTCCCGCAAGGGCTTCGACGGCGAGTCCTGCGGCGTCAGCGTCTCCATCGGTGCCCAGTCCGCGGACATCGCGCAGGGCGTGGACACCTCCTACGAGGCGCGCGTGGAGCACGCCGACGAGGCCGAGGACGCCATCGCGTCCCAGGGTGCCGGCGACCAGGGCCTGATGTTCGGCTATGCCTGCGACGACACCCCCGAACTGATGCCGCTGCCGATCTGGCTGGCGCACCGGCTGTCGGAGAAGTTGACCGAGGTCCGCAAGAACGGCACGGTTCCCTACCTGCGTCCCGACGGCAAGACCCAGGTCACCATCGAGTACGTCGATGACAAGGCCGTCCGGCTGGACACCGTCGTCGTGTCGAGCCAGCACGCGGAGGACATCGACCTCGACACCCTGCTCAAGCCCGACATCGAGGAGCACGTCGTCAAGCCGGTGCTCGAGGGCCTGTCCATCGACACCTCGGACTACCGCCTGCTGGTCAACCCGACCGGCCGCTTCGTGACCGGTGGCCCGATGGGTGACGCCGGCCTGACCGGCCGAAAGATCATCGTCGACACCTACGGCGGCATGGCGCGCCACGGTGGCGGAGCCTTCTCGGGCAAGGACCCGTCGAAGGTGGACCGCTCGGCCGCGTACGCGCTGCGCTGGGTCGCCAAGAACGTGGTCGCGGCCAAGCTGGCTACCCGCGTCGAGGTGCAGGTCGCGTACGCGATCGGCAAGGCTGAGCCGGTCGGGCTGTTCGTCGAGACCTTCGGCACCGAGACGGTTCCCGTGGAGAAGATCATCGACGCGATCAACGAGACGTTCGACCTGCGGCCGGGCGCGATCATCCGCGATCTGGACCTGAAGCGGCCGATCTACCAGAACACCGCCGCCTACGGTCACTTCGGCCGGGAGGACGCCGACTTCACCTGGGAGCGCACCGACCGCGCCGACCAGCTCGCGAAGCTTGCCAACAGCTGATCGCACTCGATTACCAGCGGGGTCGGGCTCTTCGGAGTCCGGCCCTGCTGTGCTGTGCTGTGCTGTGCGGCTGAGCTGGTTCGGGCTGAGCTGAATCGGATACCGGAACAGTCGGTGCCGGCTGGTAGGCATATCCCGTGAGCGCGACGCAGGCCAACCCGACCGGACGGGCACGAGTGACCCGTCCCGCCGGTTCGCCGCGCCGTGACCGGCACCCCGCGGACACGCTGCCGGTCGCTCGGGTGATGGTCGACTCCCCGCTGCCGCACCTGGACCGGCCCTTCGACTATCTCATTCCCGCCGAGTTGGCAGACGTCGTCGTGCCCGGCTCCCGGGTTCGGGTCCGCTTCGCCGGGCGGCTTCTCGACGCCTGGGTGCTGCGGCGGCTCGAAGCCAGCGAGCACGACGGCAGGCTGGCCTACCTGGAGCGGGGCGTCGGGGACGAGCCGGTGCTCACGCCCGAGACCACAGAGCTGTTCCACGCAGTCGCACACCGCTGGGCAGGCACCTTCGCCGACGTGCTTCGCTTGGGAGTGCCACCCCGGCATGCCCGCGCCGAGGCAGCCGTGCCCGCCCAGCCGTCCCCCCTGCCCACGCCGCCGGACACCTCGCGCTGGGCTCGTTACCGTGCCGGCGCGGCGTTTTTGACCGCCGTCTCGAACGGCCGTGCCGCTAGAGCGGTATGGAATGCCACGCCGGACGAGGACTGGGCCGCCCGGATCGCCGAGGCCGTGCAGGCGGCCCTTGCCGCAGGCCATGGCGCGCTGGTGGTCACTCCGGATGCCCGGGACGCCCGCCGGGTGGACGAGGCGCTCACCGCCCTGCTGCCGAAGGGCGCGCATGTGACGCTCACCGCGGACCTGGGACCCGAGGCACGCTACCGGCGCTGGCTGGCCGTCCGCCGTGGCGCGGTCAAGGCGGTGGTCGGTAACCGCGCCGCGGTGCTGGCGCCGGTGGCCGACCTGGGGCTGATCGTGGTCTGGGACGACGGCGACGACCTGCATGCCGAGCCCCGCGCGCCCTATCCGCATGCCCGTGACGTCGCCGTGCTCCGGTCGGCGATGGGCGGCGTGCCGCTGCTGGTCGGCGGGTTCGCCCGGACCGCCGAATCGGCGCTGTTGGTGGAATCGGGCTGGGCCCAGCCCATCGTCGCCGAGCGGGCGGTGCTGCGCGCCGCCACGCCCCGCATCGTCGCCCTGGGCGATGACGTCGAACTGGAGCGGGACCCGGCGGCACGCTCGGCGCGGCTGCCGGCGCTGGCCTTCCGGACGGCGCGGGCCGCACTCGCCGCCGACCGTCCGGTGCTGGTGCAGGTGCCCAGGCGCGGTTATCAACCGAGCCTGGCATGTGCCCGCGACCGCAGTCCGGCCCGCTGCGAGCACTGCCACGGCCCGCTCGCCGCGGCGGCCCGGCAGGCCGTGCCCACCTGCCGCTGGTGTGGACGCCTCGCGGTCGACTGGCACTGCCCGCTGTGCCAGGGCACCCAGCTGCGGGCCAGTGTGGTGGGGTCGAGCCGGACCGCCGAAGAACTCGGACGCGCGTTCCCCGGTGTGGTCACCCGCACCAGCGCCGGGGACGCGGTCCTCACCGATATCCCGGCCGGACCCTCTGTGGTGGTCGCCACGCCTGGGGCCGAACCCAGCGTGCCCGGTGGCTACGGTGCGGCGTTGCTGCTCGACGGCTGGTCGCTGCTGTCCCGACCGGACCTACGGGCCGCCGAAGAGGCCCTGCGCCGGTGGGCGAACGCCGTGTCGCTGGTCGCTCCGGACGGGACCGTGATCGTGGGCGCCGACGAGTCCCTGCCCGTCGTACAGGCCCTGATCCGATGGGATCCGGCCGGCTATGCCGAGCGAGAGCTGGCCGACCGCCGCGAGCTGGACTTTCCACCGGTGTCCCGGCTCGCCTCGCTCACCGGCGCCCCTGCCGACATCGCCGAGCTGCTGTCGCTGGCCCAGCTGCCGGCCGCCGCCGAGGAGCTGGGCTCGGTTCCGGTGCAGCCGGCCAGGGGTCCTGAGCCGGTCGAGCAGCTCCGCAGCCTGATCCGGGTTCCCCGTCGCGACGGCATCGCCCTAGCGGAGGCGCTACACGCGGCCGCTGCAATCCGGTCGGCGAAGAAATCGGGCTCCGCCGTCCGGGTCGCCCTCGATCCGCTGGAGCTCTTCTAGCAGCGCGAGGTTGGTATGCCGTCCGGCCGCCATGGCGGCTCAGGGATATACCAACCCCGCGGGACGGGGCGGCGCCGTGCATACAAGGGCCGCGCTCATGACAGCGGGGCTAGCGGTCGGAAACCCCGCCGTGGTCGGCCAGCGCCTCCTCGAAGGCAACGTCCTGATCCGGGATGCCATCCAGCGCGGCAGCCTCCCGGGCCAGCGCCACCCCGGCATTCTCGTGGCTCGGGGCGTCAGCATCCACGGCGTCGGCATCCACGGCGGCGACCGCAACCATGCCCGTCTCGCCGTGCACGAACCGCTCACCGCGCATCAGCGAGGCGACGGCCGCGATCAGCAGCATGACGATCGACACGCCGAACGCGATGGCCAGGCCGTGCCGGAACGGGTCGGCGATGAGGTGCGGA
>JAABUS010000222.1_pt1 | contig 143730 bp, 120 predicted proteins | sample 5560161 | NCBI WGS metagenome assembly JAABUS01 (sample SAMN10711885, study PRJNA513376) | rock metagenome | isolation source: Antarctica rocks | place: Antarctica: Victoria Land, Trio Nunatak nord | collected 2016-01-04 | reverse complement strand
TACTAGTGAGCTTTCTACTGATCTTTCAATCGATCTTTCTACCAATCTTTCTATCAATCTTTCTATCAATCTTTCTACTGAGCTATCTATCAATCTTTCTATCAATCTTTCTATCAATCTTTCTATCAATCTTTCTATTGATCTTTCTACCAATCTTTCTATCAATCTTTCTATCAATCTTTCTACTGAGCTATCTATCAATCTTTCTATCAATCTTTCTATCAATCTTTCTATCAATCTTTCTATCAATCTTTCTATCAATCTTTCTATCAATCTTTCTATCGACCTTTCTACTGAGCTATCTATTGAGCTATCGACTGAGCTTTCTATCAAATGCTCTATCAAACATTCTACATGCTTCAAAATACGCGTTGATCGAGCGCATAACATGAATTAAACAATGCTTTCTACATGACTTTCTACATGATTTTCTACATGACTTTCTACATGACTTTCTACATGACTTTCTTCATGACTTTCTACATGACTTTTCACCAAGCTTTGAATTGCTTTGCAATCAAGAATCAAATTTGTTTTCTATCAAGCTTCAAACACAATTCTATCAATCATTTTACATGACTCTTTATCTCTTTAGTTTACTCATTAACTTTCTCATTAACTTTCTTATTGACTTTTTCATTGACTTTCTCGACGCATATATTAAATAGCTATTATTTAGATAGTCAAATCAACCATTAATTATTCAACGTTGCAACTACATATCAATGCTAAAAATGTTAAAATAATCATGTCTATTGAATTAAATAATAAAGACGCATACTGCGCTCATGAGAATGCTAGAAATGCTAGAAATGTTGAAAATATTGATGCTTTTATGAATATGCATCAGCTAAAAGTGACGCAAATCTGAGACATGAGATTAAATGAATATTTGAAATATTGATCGCTAAAAGTGCTAAAATCTGTCTCTGTCACTCTTTACAAATTGTTGATGTAATGAGTGAGTGAGAAGTAAGTATTATTATTTCGCAGAAGAATTCAATCAAGACAAAGAATATACATGAAAAATTGAATAATAATAATAATAATAAATTCATACATTCTTGTGACATTGATTAGATTGACTCATGAGAGACTTTATGCTATTTATATCAAGTAAACAAAACTCTCTGAAGTAAAAAATCACTCACTGTTTATATGATTGCTTCACGCAGTCAAAACAATGAGTTTTGAGACTTTGTATTAAATTTGTTTACATTGATTGCATGTTAAAGAATAAATGTTCTAGTCATTCTAAATTGCTTCAAGAGCTTTATTTTCATCATCATTTTCGCTACTGTTCTGAAACTCTTCATGATGATGATGATTATTCAATAGTTTAAAAAGTTAACATTTTGTAACATTCTTGATTGCAGATGCAATCAGTTTGAGCAATGCATGAGTACATGCTTCGTTGTCTGATGACTTTATTCGCAGTTGCATCGCGAGCTATTCATGTCTGAAATGTTTCTAGAGTGCAGATAAGTATTCAGATTTATGTGTTCAATTCTGATATATATTATGAGAATGCTTTCTGCTTTCTGAAGATCATCACGCATCTTTATCATTTTATTGCTCAGATGCAATCTTTATGCTGAGATTGTATTAATGTTTGCAACGCATTCTCTGTACTTTTCTCATCATTGATTTCATTGATCTTTGTGATACTGCGTTATTGCAATGCTATCGCTTGTTGAAATCATTGTGAGAAAGAGAATGCATTATTTGCATCTTAACTGTATCTTCACATCTTCTTGAATAAAAACATTCAGAAGTACTATTTTCTTAATGATGAGTAAGCAAGAAATGACGTGATTAACTTTCATCAAATGAATATGTATTAGTTTACATGCTTGTCTGATCTCTTGTGTTCAATCATTAATTCAACTGTGTAACATGATCTTGTTCTGTAGCATGTTCAGATGAACATGTAACAAACTCATGTATATTTTTGTTTCTAAAGTTTCGATGTTTACTCTTTTAAATGCTTCTGCTACGTGATGCAAAATCTGATTCTGAAGTGTTTCTAGTTTGCATTCTTTGCTCAACAATTCATCTTTCTTGTCATGTTGATGTCAGACTGATGCTTCAAATGCAATTTCTGATCTCACTATTGTTAAGTATACTTGTTTCACTTTTGTGAAGATAGCTTCTTATGTGAAGACTTCAAGATGACTAAGTATCAGCATTCTTATGACGTGATTCATCTTTATTTATCAAAGATGCATGTCTCATTGCAGTTTCATGTTTAGTTGCATCTTTAAAACTCATATGTCTGATTTTAATTTGATAACTAAGCTTTCTATTTATATGCTAATCATCATGTTGAATCTTTTCGATTTTCTAGTGAAATGTGTAAGCTCATACTTTTCTGATGCAAACGTTACATCATGAGTGCAAGTTTATTTCACACAGACGTCATGTGCTTTGCTCAGTGTTCTGCAAATTTCTTCAGTAAATCTATTGTAGATTAAAATGTTAATGTCATTTATGAAGTTAAACACTTCAATTTTAATTTTCAATGCTTTGCATTTTTTGATTAAACTTATGTTGAAAAATAGAAAAAGAATTGATGAGATAAAAGACTTCTGCAATATGTTTGCGTTTATTTTGCGTATATTACTCATTTGTTCATTAAATGTTAATAATGTCTCTCGATTCTTTAGAAAGCTGCATGTTCATTCAATTATGTAACTTAACATTCTTTTCATTTTCAGTATATGCAGAAGTCTGACGTGTGAAACTTGATTGAATGTTTTGATGATGCTTAAGCTTAGCATGAAGATCACATATTTGATTTCACAGTTTTACACTGTGTGAACTTGATTTATTAGTAAATTTAACGTCAAGATCATGAATCACTTATGCTTCGCTCTCATTTAAGCATTTAATAGCATGTGATGAATTTCAACTATGTCACTCAATCTTTTGATCATGATCAACTTCAGTGCTTTGCTCATGATATTAAACAAAGCAATAAGTCGATACATTTTTGAATCAATATAATCACTTTTCTTTGATTTATATAATACTATTGTCTGAGTCTTTTTGAACTGCTTTGAATGATATTTATGTATTATGCATGCGTTGAATAAACTCGTCAGTACTGAGATCAGTTCTGCAAGACTCGCTTGAAGCGCTCTGTTTAAAATATCTGAAGTGCTCAACGCTTTGTCTGCTTTTACTCATTTAATTATTTGCTTCACTTCATCTTTTATGATGCATGAATTGAATAAGACTGTCAGAGATATGAATGATTCTGCAATGTTATTGACATTCGCTTAAAAAGATGAGAAAAAGAACTTTTCTTGCAGTATCTCAATTTTTTCTTGAATGTTGTTATCATATGATTGATGTTGCTTCACTTCAGTGATGAAAACTGAGAAAGTTTTTTAAATAGCTGACTTTCGATTCTAGCTCATTTTGCAAAGCATCATATCGATTTGAGTGCTTCGCTCAACTCATGCATTTGAGATTTAAAGTATGTGCATTTCATTTGTCAAATGATCTTGTTTTTATGATTGTTATACTTCAGATATTCATTTCATGCTTCTAATGTATCTTGCATTTTTTATATAATTCACAGTCATCTTGATTTTATTACTACTTCAAAGCAGCTTTGATTTCAAAAGTCTCTTGCTTAATTTAATGACTTTATCAAGAAAGTAAATTTCTTAATAATCTTCTGTAACACTCTGATAATCTTACACACTTTGTCATTCATCGTAGTCTTGTTGTCTAAAGAGTGTTTCAAAGATAAATGTATTTGCAGATAAGCACTCAATGCTTCTGTATTCATTTTCTTTCAAAGTCATCAAGTCAAGAATTGCACTGAGATTGTTTGTAAACATAGTTTTGTAATAATTGAAAGATGATTCAATCTTTGATGCAAATCAATTCATATCTTGCACTTGCATGTCATGAACTGTATTTTCTCGCTGTTAAAGACTAAATCAATCATCGTAAATTGATTGTGAGCTTCGCAAGTAATAATGTTTAATTTCAACAATAATTTCAGTCTTACATTTGTAATGACGTTTAGTAGAGTATCAATCATCATATGATGAGTGAAGCATCTTCGCTTCTTTCAATGAAAGTGATGTAGATTGAAATCTTCTATGATCAGTTGTTCACAATTATTCTTGAGTAGTTTGTTCAAGTCAAAAATGATTGAAGATTTCTCTGTGAATGTAGTAAACAGTGAGCATAAGTTGTAAACATTTAAAAGTCTTAGCATCTGCGTTTCATCATTTGTGTTGCAAGTTAATATTCTGATTGAGCAAATGTCTGACTCAACTGTTTCTACTATTCATTGATTGAGTCTTAAATGTTTGTTAATGTATATGCATGTTCTTGATTGAGATGACGAGTTTTTCACTAGATGAAAGAAGTTGTATGCTGAGCTAAATGATTGTGAATCATTGTTGTTATGATCTTGCTTCTGTATAGTTACTATGTTGAATTCGCGAACTTTTTTGTTAATTAGAAATAATTCTTGAATTCTTAATGATTTTCTGATGTTGTACTGTAGAATTTGTAGAAAAGACTGTTTTATCATAAAGTTATTTATAGCTGTTGTTGATCTTGCAATGAGAAGACTCTTTGTATGCTTTTGATCATAAATAATCTTTCTCACTTTCTGATTGAATGTTTCTGAATCTGCTCAGATGTCGTCTCATCTGAGTCATTATTTATGTAAGAGAAAAGATTGACTCATCTTTTCTTGATTTCTACTATTTATCAAGCTGATTCATCAGCAATTCAACTGCATGTTTTCAGCATGATTGTTACTGAGCTCAAGAGATTTGTTGAATCGAAAGAATTCATTGAATTTGAAGAGTTCGTTGAATCTAAAAAGTTCAGAGACAGTGAGAAGAGTGTGCAATTGTATTTAGACGTTTCAGAGTATCTGAATGATCTGTTTCTATAGATTTCAAACGCTTGTTTCATCTGCTGTTGTCACTTGAGATAGATGCATCTTCAGAGTTCATGATTTTCGTTGCAGTTGATGCAACGTCTTCTATTCAAAGACATCACACACTTTTCTATGTGATACTTGTCTGCGCACTTTTCGCAGCGCTGATTCTTTCTGCAGATCTTAGTCATGTGATCAAATTCGTGACATTTGAAGCACTGTGTGATGCAACAGTTCTTTTCAAATAGCTTGCATACATATTCTTGATACAAGTTCAGCATGCTCATGTTCATTAGTTGATTCACTGAGAAATTAAATAAGTTGTAAGTACTTTATGAACTCAATAAATGTAGAAACAACAAGCTGATGCTCTGAAAAAAGATGAAGAGATTGACAAAAATGATAGAAAAGCTGACGCGTTAACACGTTATTGCGTTAACTATCAATTGATGCATGAAGAATCAGCTAAAAAGATTGAAAAAGATAATGAGCAAACTTGAAAAAAAGTTTGCGAAGAAGAAGAAATGTGTTGACAACTGAGCAAAGAGAGCAAATGAGAAGTTGATGATATTGTTTGAAAGTCATTTTGTTTTCAACATTAACATTGCATCATCAATGCAAAATCATTGCAAGAAATTCAAGATTAAAATCTTCATTAAAGAGAAAAAGAAGATCAAGAGAATCATGACAACAACAACAGAAAACATAATGAAATGAGTGAGAAAGATTGATGTTGACAAGATGCTATTAACATGCAAGAACATAGAAACTATAAAAAATGATCAAATTTACTGATATTTTTAGTCAAGATGAAAGACAGCAAAAGAATATTAAAGAAAAATGATTTTTGAATCAAAGAGATTTCATTGAATGCAAGTCTGTACAAAGTTAATTTCAAAATAGTGATACATAAAATTAAAATCAAAGAAATGTTTAAAGACATAAAGAAGAAGAAAATGAAAATGCTTATCAAGATCAATAAAGACATATACTTGAAGATGATAATTGAGAAAGTTGAGTGACTCACAAAGAATAGTGAACAAAAGAGATACATCTCACTGATAATATATGTAATCAGTGCTGAGATGATAAACAAGCTAATTAATGAGAAAATATATCATGAGATTGATATAAAAATCACGCAGTTTTATGATTCAAGTTGTAAAACACATCAATGTTTAAAATATTAAGACTATGATTATAAGATATATGAATGCAGAAACAAGTAAAGATGCATTTACTGTACATTAAATCATTGCTTAAAGTACTGTTTTTATAAACAAACTTAAAATATATGAAAATGTGAAGTATGTTAAAATATACACAGAGTCTTTGACTCTTAATGTCATAAATGACAAGTTGAAAAAGAGAGAATAAAGAAAATTATAAAACATAGATCTTTATATCACATTGTACAAGAGCAAAGAAAACTCAAAGCAATGATGTCAAAAACATTTACAAAGACATTTATCAGTTTAAGATCACTGATAAACAATGACTTGAAAAGAAAACAGAAACATTCAACAAATGAAAGTCATTTACTCAGTGTAATTATCACAATCGAAAACATTATATTAAATTATTTAGTCAAGAAGTCAAAAACAAATAAGTTGAAATCAACATCAATCACATCAATTTGCATTCTTGTAGAAAACTTCAATTTGCATCATCTTACATGAGAAAAATCATTTTACTTAAAATAGCATTTATTGTCAAATGATTTAATTGAAATGATCACAAATGTTGATGCATTGCTGATGTTATTTCAAGACATGATTACGAGAAATTATCAGAAATTTCAAATGACAATAAATCTGATCTTCATGACAGATAACAGTATGAATCAATTAATACAATGTAAAATCAACAAAGAAATGAAAAACTTTTCAAATCATTTATTAATACAGACAATTATAGATTTCAGAGTTTGTGAAAAGTCAGCGCGAAAATCGCGTTGCAACTGAAAGATAATGAATGAAGAAAAGTTTATTAATACTTTGAAAGAACAAATGTTGAAATCATTGTTGAATTATAAGATGAGACATTAATGCATAGATGAGTACACTAAATAATTACTGAATGCATTGAAGAAAATTATTAAGATTTTCATTCTTTAAGTAAAATTATATAAAATGATCAAAGCAGAATGAATGAAGAAGTGTACAAAGATCATTAAGAGCATGCAACAAATGAGAAAAAATTGTTAAATCATTGATAATTGAACAAAGTACATTCAAGCATGTGACAAGAAGAGCAAGATCATCAGAAAATAAAAACACAGTGAATATTAAAAGATCATGCAGAACGTTAAATAATTCTTGAGAAAATTGTTCAAAATTGCGAAATGAGTAAGAAATGCAGTTGCAAATACATTGACTCAAACGATAATTTTCTCTTTGATTAAGTCAGAGTGCTTCAACATCATTATGATGATGCAAAATAAGATGAAGATGATGTTTTAAACTTACTTTTCATCATTTTCAAAGATTTTCATGCTAAATACAAAAGACTTTAAGTACTCACTCTTGATTGAGAATGATGTTTTGCTGATGCATTGCAAGATTAAAAGAGTTATTAACAAAATGATGTTCAACAAGACTTTGAAATACACAGAACATATAAATAGAATAATTCTCAGATTCATTGATGACATGTTAAAATAAATATACTTTCTTTTTAAAAAATGTTTGCAGAAAAGAATACAGTCAACTTAGTTTAAAAGCATGATCACAATAGTGATGCAAAAGTCAAACAAGAAGAATTACTTTAATGCAAAAATATATAAATTAATTATGTTATTTAACATGTTGAGTAAAATATTGAAGTTCATTATATTTAAACATCTGTGAAATGTTGTAGAAGTGTGCAACTCAATATTGAACATTCAAATGAAAATTCATAAACACAGATTAACAAATATGACTTTGCAACTGATTATAAAAAAGATATACATTGTATGAAGTGATACAAGAAAAAAAGTAGTCTCATTGCTGAGTCTGAATGAGAAAAGTGCATTTAACAATGTAGCATATAACAGACTTTTGCATGACATGAAAAAAAGAAGAGTTCTCAGACTATTTCTCAAATTTGTGAAGAACTTTCTGAAAGATCGACACATCATGATCACAATTGATGACTACATGATGATGAAACGCAGCGTGAACATTGATATATTACAAAACTCTTTGCTATTATCAATATTATATTTGTTTTACAATGTAAACTTGTTAAAAGCATGTAAGATCAACAACGAGATTCATCTGTACATGATGTTGACTACAAATCTTTTGATTCTATATTCTGAATAAAAGTTAGAAGAGTCAAGAGATCTCAATTCAACGCAATTCAAACGATGTTAGAATGTTGTGTAAGTGAAAAAGTCAATTGTGCAGAGTTTTCATCTACGCGACAGCATTCTTTCTAACAGTCACAATCGATCTACAAAGAAGATTAATGACATGTCGATGTCAGTAAAAGATGAAAAGATATCTAGTGAAAAAGTTGATCTTAGTATAAGAGTCGTGACTACAAGTGATTGAAGAATTTGCAATTCATTGATTGCGTCAATATATTGAAACATCTTCATCATATCAACAATGTCATCAAATAATTAATGAAAAGATATCAGATAGAATAGTCGATCTCAGTCTGAGAGTCGTGACTACAGTGCTTGAAGAAGTAGTAACTCATTAATCACGCTGATATACTGAGAAAGCTTGAACTCATCTTCTTTACTTGACGTTAAGTCATACATCTATCTATGTGAAAAATTGAGAGCGCAGAAGAACGATCAGAATGCATTCTCTTCTATTGATCAAAGTCAATCATTGAACGATTGCAATTGCACATTTATACTAACAATTCATTTAACGTCTACATGACATAAGTTAAATCAAGAGAAGAAAAGAGTTATTCAGTACAATCACACTTTATCTTCTCATTATATGCATCTTTCTTTCATCACATATTTCTCTGTGCAATGAATGACAATCATTAAGTAAAAGAACACAGCTTTACATATGTTACAATCACAAGCATCACGAATGCAAAGAAAACATCTTTTATCTTTGAATCAAGAATTAAATCGAGACATCGTTGTATAAAATATCGTCAATAAAGAGCAGAGCAAAGACAATGTGTCATAAATGAACAATACAGACACTCATTAAGAGTTTACTTGAGCGTTGCACGCTGAATAGAAGCTATAGATGCAAACTTAATACATAGTCTCATGATTATTGTTTCAATGATGCAAAGTCATCATATAAATGACAAGTGATTTTCTTCTTCAGAGAGTTTTGTTCACTTGATATAAATAGCATAGAGTTTCTCATGAGTCAAGTAATCAATATCATAAAAATGTATGAATTCAAATTAAATCAAATTAAAAGCATGTGATGACATCAGATTAAAAACAAACTTTATAAATTTTATAAATAATATCAGTATTTTAATATATGAAGAGTTTATGAAGTGTAATTGCAAAGTTTTTAGCGAAATTTATGATAAATATAAATAATGATTAAAAACGCACAACATCAAGTTTTTAAAGACAAAGCATAAGTTGATTTACTTTACAAGAATCTTTAAGTGATTCAATATGAACATTAATGTAAAGTTAATGAAACATCAGATTAACTTAAAATCAAATATCAGAATTTTAAAAGTTCAACTGAACTTCAAGCTGAAATGAGTGATTTACATGCATCATGTTAAAGCAAAACTAGTAATTAAATAAAAAATTATGCAGACAATTATTGAATTTACTTAAGACTCATTAATGATGATGAGAAAGCAAATATACTTCGTAATGACGCGTTCTCTGCTTAGTCATGAAATTATCATATGATACATGTCACAAAGAGTGAAGAATCATAAAAAAAATCTGAACATTAAGCTCAAATCTGTTAAAGATCAATCTAGAGCGAGTCATAAAAGTGTCATTTAACTAATAAATAAATGTTAAGAAAGAAAAGTATTTACAGAAAAGAACTCAATTCTTATATGTGTGTTTCTCAGCTTTGTGCTAAACTCAATTGAATTGATATTTTACACATATGATGCAGAGTTTCAATGACATCATCTTTAGCTTGAATGCTCACTAGACTTGATTAGAATGAAATCAAGATGAAGACTAGAAAGAATAAATAAAGACTAGAATTATAACAAGATCAGTACAAGAAAAAGCATTGTGACAAATTATTAATGTTTATCATGCAACATCAACAGAAACTTTACAAATAAAAATAAACACAGCGTCAATAAATATTCATTTACGAAAGCTGATATAAAAGTTAATAATGAACATGAACTTTTGAAAATCAGATGAAGTTATTAAGATAATGATGCATTAAATTCGTAACGACCTGATATTCAAAAGAAATCAAAAATCAAAGCTGCATAAAATATTTTTGCAGCTGAAGCAAAAGTGAATGAAAAAAATACTTGAATAAATAAAGATGAAGTGAAGTCATCTTTACATGATAACTCTTTGATCAGAATCATCAAGAATAGTTATAGTTGCAAACAAAAAAATATCAATAAGTCAATATTATCTTGACACATTCACATTGAAGCAAAGAGTTTACTTGAATGATAGTGATAGTAAAGAGAATGTTATGATGATTGCAATGAGAATTAACTAAAAGTTAAATAAAAGACTGAGAAAATCAACTTTAATCATTATTCATCATAAAGAACTGAAAGAATTAATTGTAAGAATGAAACATTTTGCAGATGTAACGACAGAGAATCAAGAGTATCATGAAAAGATATACAAAGTATACAGTGATAATCAGACTTCTTTGAAAACAGTAAAAGTTATGATATCAACAAAAGATCAGACACGTTTGCAATGAGTTTAAATCATGCATGAAAGCATTCAATTTTAAAAAGTCATGCTGAAGTTATATTAAGTGACAAAACATGCAGAAGTACTTGAAAATGAAGCGATGAACAAAATGATTGACAATGCACATAATTTGTCTTTATTGCTGACTGAGCATCAATGCATTGAAGTGATGACAAGATTGATGTTCATACAGAAACAGATCAGATAAACATGAAGAATAGTTTGATTTGATTTTGATTTGATTTGAATTCATACACTTTTGTGACATCGATTGCTCAACTCATGAGAAACTTTATGCTATTTATATTGAGTGAACAAAACTCTCTGAGAAAGAAAATCACTCGTCGTTTATACGATGACTTCACGTTATTGAAACAATGATCATGAGACTATGTATCAAGTTTGCATCTATAGCTTTTATTTAGCGCATGATGCTCAAGTAAACTCTTAATGAGTGTCTGTGTTGTTCATTTATGACACATCATCTTTGCTCTGCTCTTCATTGACGATATTTTATACAATGATGTCTCGATTCAATTCTTGATTCGAAGATGAAAGACGTTTTCTTTGCATTCGTGATGCTCATGATTGTAACGTACATAGAGCTGCGTTCTCTTACTCAATGATTATTATTCATTGCACAGAGAAATATGTGATGAAAAAGAGATGTGTACGATGAGAAGATAAAGTATGATTGTACTGAATAACTCTTTTCTTCTCTTGATTTGACTTATGTCATGTAGACGTTGAATGAATTGTTAGTATAAATATGCAATCACAATCATTCAATGATTGACTCTGATCATTCTTCTGCGCTCTCGATTTTTCACATAAATAAATGTATGACTTAATGTTAAGTAAAGAAAATGAGTTCAAGTTCTTTTAATATATCAGCGTGATTGATGAGTCACTACTTCTTTGAGCATTGTAGTCATGATTCTCAAACTGAGATTGACTATTCTATCTGATATCTTTTCATCAATTACTTGACAACATTGTTAATGTGATGAAGATGTTTCAGTATATTGATGCAATCAATGAATTGCAAATTCTTTGATTACTTGTAGTCATAATTCTCATACTAAGATCGACTTTTTCACTAAATATCTTTTCATCTCTTACTGACATTGACATGTCATTAATCTTCTTCGTAGATTGATTGTGACTGTTAAGAGAAATGCTGTCGCGTAGATGAAAACTCTGCACAATCAACTTTTTTGCTTATATAACATTTTAACATCATTTGAATTGCATTGAATTGAGATCTCTTGACTCTTCTGACTTCTATTCAAAACATAGAATCAAAAGATTTGTAATCAACATCATGTACAGATGAATCTCATTATTGATTAAGAATAGTTTAAAAAGAGAAATTCAACGCAGCTCATTTTTAATATTTGATATCAGAAATAATACATCAACATCTGCAATTACACAAGAATCATGCAAAGTTTCACAGCGCATTATTGACGCAGCTACGCATGAGAAAAATTAAATTCATGTCATGATGAATTGACTTATAAAGATTAGATCAAAGACTAAGTCAAAAATCAGATCTGAGTTAGCTTTGAAACTTTATGACTTTGTCAAGACATTATTTAAACTACATCATATCTTTAACTTAATATGTCATGAATTATGTTGTGTTCAACTTGATAATACTTGACAAACTCTTTATAGTTAATCAATTCTCTTGAGTTATTAAGAACTTCTTAATAATTAGTTTTATGATCAGCGATGAAACTCATTTGTATACAATGCTGACTACAAATCTACTGTTTAGCTACAGTAAAGTTTAGAAATTATTAAAAGTTTGAATGATATCAAGATGCTGCATGATAATGAAGCATTATGCATTGATCACATGCAGAGTTTTCGCGATCATGCAGACTTTGATAATCTCAATGCGCATGCTATAAGTAATCTGCATGCAAATGAAAAAGTCAAATAAAATGCAGAACTACGAGAGAAATCGCTTATAAAAATCATTCAATTCAGTATCTTGTCATTGCAATGATGAGAACTGAGATAAAACATTCTTGTGTTTGATTTATTGAAGATGATTAGCAAAAAGAACTTGAATCATAAACATTCTTTAAATTTACATGCTAACTACATATAGATCTTGTTAAGACTGCGTGTCTGTTACTACAATATAAGCAACTCATGAGACTTGTTAAGTTCAACATGAGTAAACTCAAGAATCTCATTAATATTGTTTAATAAATGTTTAAACACAGACATTTTATATGTGAGCAATATGCTGATGAGAAGACTTTGTTAAAAAAAGAGAAATATAAGCGAATTAGTAAAGAATGATTAAACTACGTTATTTGATTAAAAGTGTAGCATATAAACATCTTTGCAAAACATGATCAATTTGCACAAGAAAAATCTCTACAAATAATGCAAAACAGATGAGTTGCACATTTTACAAGTGAAGTAAGCATCTGCAAAGCATGATATACAATGACGATGACTGTTGATCTCAAGAATCTCATTTCTTCACTGAGTTCTGACTCTCAAATGTCTTGATGATAAAGTTAACTTCTAGTTAAAAACATCATTTGTATAGTTTGAGAAAACAGTAGCGCATGTTAATGTGATTAAAGAAGAAATCGACTGCAATATGCATGCATATCGCTGATGAAATGTCTGTAACTCATGCTTAAGAAGTAAACTGTTGAAATCTGAGCAGTGAGAAATTTCGCTCATCTTGAACTGTGAATCTGCTGCAAGAGAAAAGACTATCTCTCGCTAAGAAGAAAATCAGCATAGAGATCATGTCTTATATATGTTGCATGCAACGTATGCAACATATTTTCGATAGATAACAGAGAGTGAAAAGACTCATTCGTCACTCATTGTAAAGATAGCAATCAAAGTGATGACAAATTAACTGATAAACGTAAGTATGTTAAATACATATCATGAATGCATATGTGAACTGTTCAAAAAGAACTGTTGCATTACATAGTGCTTCAAATGTCAAGAATTTGATCACATGATCAGATTCTGCAGAAAGAATCAATGCTGCGTCAAGTACGCAGACAAACATCACATTAAAAGATGCATAATGTCTTTGAATAAAAGATATTGTGTTAACTGCAACAAAAATCATGAACTCTGAAGATGCATCTGTTTCAAATGATGACAGCAAATGAAATAAGTGTTTGAAATTTATAAAAACAGATTGTTCAAATATTCAGAAATGTCTAAATACAATTGCATGCTCTTGCAATTTTTGAGCTCTTTGCTGTCTTCAAGCTTTGTAGATTCAATGAACTCTTTGAATTCAATAAATTCTTTGAGTTCAATGAATTCTTCAAGATTCACGAATTCTTTCAGTTCAATGAACTCGTTGAGCTCAACGACAGTTGTGCTGAAAACACGCAGTCTAGTCGCTCATGAATCAACATGACAAATGATAAAAGTCAAGAAGAGACGTGTTGATCATTTCTCTTGCGTGAGTAGTGACTCAGATGAGACATCGCTTGAGCAGAGTCAGAAACGACAAATCAGAAGACAAGATAAACTTTTGATGATTGAGAATATTCAAAGAATCTTCTCTTTGCAGAGTTAACAACAGCTACAAATAACTTTATGATGAAACAATTTTTTTTACAAATACTGCAGTACAACATCAGAAAATCATTGAAAATTCAGAAATTATTTTTAATCAACAGAAAAGTTCGTGATTTTGACATCATAGTTATACAGAAGCAGAGTTGCAACATTAATGACATGCAATCATTTAACTCAGTTCACAACTTCTTTTATCTAGTGAAAAACACATCATTACAGTCAAGAACTTGCATATATGTGAACAAATGCTTAAGACTTAATCAATGAGTGATAGAAATAGTTGAGTCAAACATTTACTTGAACAGAATATTAACTTGCAACACAGATGACAAAACGCAGATATTGCAACTTATAAATGTTTACAATTCATGTTCACTGTTCTCTACATTTACAAAAAGATCTTCAATCATTTCTCACTTGAATAAGCTACTTAAAGACGGCTGCAAACAATTAATCATGAAAGATTTCAATCTACATCATTCTCACTGAAAGAAATGAAGATGCTTTACTTGACATGCAGCAATCAACAGTTTACTTGACATCATTACTAATGTTAAGCTGAAATTATTGCTGAAATCAGACATTATTACTTGTAAGACTCACAATCAATTTACAACTATTGATTTAGTTTTTAGCAGCGAGAAAATACAATTCATGATATGCAAGTGCAAAATATGCATCAATCTGCATCAAGAATCAAATCATCTTTCAATTGTCACAGAACTTTGTTTATAAATAACTTCAGTACAGTCTTCAATTTGATGATTATGAAAGAAAATGAATACAGAAGCATTGAGCATGTATCTGCATATGCATCTTTCGTCGAATTGTTCTTTGAACAGCAAGATGATGATGAATGAAAGAGTGTGCAAAGTAATCAAGATGTTACAAGAGATCATTGAGAAATTTACTCTCTTAACAAAGTCATTAAGTCAAGCAAAAAACTTCTGAAATTTGAACTGCTCAGAGATAATAATGAAATCAAGATGACTGCAAATTGTATGAAAAACATAAAATACATTAGATGTATGAAATAAATATCTGAAACACAATGATCATAAAAACAAGATCATTCAACAAGCAAAGCGCGCACATTTCAAATCATAAATGCATGAGTTGAGCGATGCACTTGAATCAATATGATGCTTTGCAAAATGAGTCAGAATCAAAAGTCAGCTATCTAAAAAACTTTCTCAATTTTTGTCATTAAAGCAAAGTGATATTGAATAAATGACAATCATGTTCAAGAAAAAAATCGAGATATTGCAAGAAAAATTCTTTCTCTTACTCTTTCAGATAAATATCAGTAATATCGCAAACTTATTTATATTCTTAATAATGTCATCTGACTTACACATTTCAAAAGATGAAGTGAGACAGATAATCAAAAGAATAAAAGTAGATAAAGCATCAGATGTTTCAGACATTTTAAACAGAGTGCTGCAGATGAGTCTTGCAGAACTAATTTTGATACTAATGAGTTTATTCAATGCATGTGTAACACACAGATATCATTTTAAGCAGTTCAAAAAGACTCAAACGATAGTATTATGCAAATCAAAAAAGAGCGATTATACTGATTTGAAAACATATTGACTCATTGCTTTGCTTGACATCATGAGCAAAGCTCTGAAGTCAATCATGACTAAAAGACTGAACAATATAACTGAAACTCATCACATGTTATCTGATGCTCAAATGAAAGTAAGATGCAAGTGATTCATGATCTTGACATTAAATCTACTAGTAAATCAGATTCACACAATATAAGACTGTAAAATCAAATATGTAGCTTTCATGCTAAGTTTAAATGTCATTGAAGTATTCAATTGAGTCTTGCATGTCAGACTTCTGCATACTTTGAAAATGAAAAGAACTTCAGATTACATAATTAAATGAGCATGCAGCTTTCTTGAGAATTGAGAAACATTGCTGAGATTCAATGAACAAATGAGTGACATGCACAAGATAAATGCAAACATATCACAAAGATTTCTTATTTCATCAATTCTCTTTCTATTCTTCAACGTAAGTTTAATTGAAAAGTGCAAAGCATTGAAAATTAAGATTGAAGTGCTTAACTTTGTAAATGACATTAACATTCTAACATATGATAAATTCATTGAAGAAATTTGCAAAACACTGAGCAAAGTGCATAACATCTGCGCAAAATAAGTTTGCACTCATGATGTAACATTTGCATCAGAAAAGTATAAATTTACACACTTCATCAGAAAATCAAAAAGATTTGACATGATGACTAGCATATAAATAGAAAGTTCAGTTATTAAGTTAAAATCAAACATGCAAGTTCTGAGAGTACAACTGAACATGAAATTGTGATGAGATGCACATCTTCGTCAAATCAAAGTAAATCACGTCACATGAATGTTAGCACTTAGTTGACTTGAAATCTTTACATGAGAGACAATCTTCACAAAAGCAAGATAAATATACTCAGCAGTAGTAAGATCAGAAATTGCATTTGAAACATCAGTTTAACATCAACAAGAAAAAGAGAAAGAGCTGTCAAGCAAAGAATGCAGACTTGAAACACTATAGAATCAGATTCTGCATCATGTTGTAGAAATGTTCAAAAGAGTAAGCATCAAGACTCTGAAAGCAAAAATGTATACAAGCTCGCTGCATGTTCATTTGAACATGCTGCAAGACAAGATCACATTACACAGTTAAATCAATGATTGTACATAGAAAATCAAATAAGCATGCAAACTGATATACGCTCATCTGATGAATATTAATCACATCATTTCTCACTTTTTCATCATCAAGAAAGTGATGCTTCTGAATAACTTAATTCAAGAAGATGCAAAAATACAGTTGAGATGCAAGTGATTAACTTTTGCTGTGATAAATTTAACTAGTGACAGCATTGCAATAGTGCAATATTACAAAAGTCAGTGAAAGCAATAATGAGAAAAATATAGAAAATGCATCATAGATGTTTACATCATCTTAACACAAAGATTGCATCTGTTCAACAAGATGATAAAGATGCAAAATGATTTTCAGAAAGTTGAAAGCATTCTCATCATTTACATCAGAATTGAATATATAAATTTGAATGTTTATTTGCACTTCAGAAACATTTCAGATGCAGATAGCATGTGATATAACTGTAACTGAAATCATCAAATAATGAAACATGTACTTATGCATTGTTTGAACTGATTGCATTTGCAATCAAGAATGTTATGAAACGTTAACTTTTTAAATTATCAAATAATTATCACTATCATGAAAAGTCTCAGAGCAACTGCAAGAATGATGATGAAAATGAAGCTTCTGAAGCAATTTAAAGTGATTAAGTCACTCATTCTTTAACGTGCAATCAACACGAACTAATTTGATACATAGTTTCATAATGATAGTTTTAACTGCGTGAAGCAGTTGTATAAACAGCGAGTGATTTTCTATCTCAAAAAGTTTTGTTCACTTGATATAGATAGCATAGAGTTTCTCATGAGTTGACTTAATCAATGTCACAAGAATGTATGAATTTATTATTATAATTAGTTTTATCATAATATATATTTATTCTGTGTCTGCTTAAAATATTACATTGTCATATCATTTTTATAAATTTTGTCTATTCATTTAGTAAACTCAATCATTACAGTTCTAATTATTTCAAACTCTTCTTAGAAATGATGATTTGATGTTCAAGCATGATAACAGCAATGTAATCATAACAGAGTTGAAACAATGATGTCTCAATCTTATGAAATATTATATCAGAAAATAAACGTTGCATAATGAAATCAGAAAGTGAAAAAGCAGAAAATGAACTCTCTCTTGATATTAATGAACAGCTGACATAAGTAATTCTTCAACATGATAAACTGCAAAAGAAACAGAAGTTAACAGCTATTTTGTTAAAGATTAAGACTCTGCAATTCATTGAAACGATAAAGAAAAATCATCAAGCTTTCACTTGAACTTTCATAAAGAACTTGAATGATTTATGCATCATTTTCATAATGTCAACAATGATAAAACAAAGTCATCATAAGATCATCTTGCAGAAGTGAAGACTTTTAATGTTTTTGAAGAAGTAATAATAATAAATTCATACATTTTTATGACATTGATTAGATTGACTTATAAGAAACTTTATGCTATGTGTATTAAGTGAACAAAATTCTCTGAAGTAGAAAATCACTCGTTATCTATACAACTGCTTCATGCAGTTGAAACAACAAGATTAAGACTATGTATTAAATTTGTTCGCGTTGATTGCACGTTAAAGAATGAGTGTTCTAGTCACTCTAAATTACTTCAGAAGCTTTGTTTTCATTATCATTCTCACTGCTGCTCTGAAATCTTTCGTGATTACGATGATTATTCAATAGTTCAAGAAGTCAATGTTATGTAGCATTCTTGATCGCAAATGCATTCAGTTCAAGCAATGCATGAATACATGCTTTGCTGTCTGATGACTTTCTTCGCAGTTGCATCGTAAGCTATTCATGCTCAAAACATTTCTTGAATGCAGATAAACATTAAGATTTATGCGTTCAATTCTGATATAAATTGCAAGAGTGCTTTCAATCTTTTGAAAATCATCATGCATTTTTATTATCTTGTTGAATAAATGAAATCTTTGTGCTGAAATTGCATTAACATCTGCTATGCATTTCTTGTATTTTTCTCATCATTGCTTTCATTGATCTTTGTGATATAATGTTATTGCAATGCTATCACTTATTGAAATCGTCATAAAGAAGTTGAATTATTTGCATTTAAAATGCATTCTTGCATCTTCTTGAATAATGTGTTCAGAAGTACTATTTTCTTGATGACAGAAAAGCGAGAGATGAGATGATTAATTTTCATCAGTTGAGCGTGTATGAGTTTGCATGCTCATTTAGTCTCTTGCGTTCTGTCATTGATTCAACTGCATAATGTAACTTTATTCTGCAGCATGTTCAGATGAACATGCAGCAAACTTATGTAAGTTTTGATTTCTAGCGTTTTAATGCTTACTCTTTTGAATGCTTTTGTAACGTGATGTAAAATCTGATTTTACAAAGTTTCTAGTTTGCATTTCTTGTTTGACAGTTCTTCTTCTTTGTCACGCTGATGTCAGACTGATGCTTCAAATGCAATTTCTGATCTTATTACAGTTGAGTACATTTGTTTCGCTTTTGTGAAGATTGCTTCTCATGTAAAAACTTCTAAATGACTAAGCGTAAACATTCTTGTGATGTGATTCACTTCTATTTGTTGAAGATGCATGTCTCATTACAATTTCATGTTCAGTTGAATCTTTAAAACTTGCATGTTTGACTTTAATCTAATTATTAAGCTTTCTATTTGTATGCTAGTCATCATGTTGAATTTTCTTGATTTTCTAGTGAAATGTGTAAGCTCATATTTTTCTGATGCAAACGTTACATCATGAGTTCAAACTCACTTCGCGTAAACATCATATGCTTTGCTCAGTGTTTTGCAAGTTTCTTTGATGAATCTGTCATAAATTAGAATGTTGATGTCATTTATGAAGTCAAGCACTTTGATTTTGATTCTTAATGCTTCGCATTTCTCAATTAAACTTACGTTGAAAAATAGAAAGAAAATCAATGAAATGAGAGAATCTTGAGATATGTCTGCGTTAATCTCGCGCATAATGCTCGCTTACTCATTAAATATCAGTGACATCTCTTTGTTCTTTAGAAAGCTGCATGCTCATTTAATTATGTAGCTTGATATTCTTCTCATTTTCAACGTATGTAGTAGTTTGATGTGCAAAACTCAATCAAACATTTCAATGATATTTAGATTTAGCATGAAGATCATGTACTTGATGTTACAGTCTCATATGATGTGAACTTGATTTACTAGTAAATTTAATGTCAAGATCATGAATTACTTATGTTTCACTTTCATTTGAGCATTCAAAAGCATGTGATGAGTCTCAGTTATATCATTCAATCTTTTGATCATAATTGACTTCAGAGCTTTGCTTATGATATCAAGCAGAGTAATGAGTTGATATGTTTTCAAGTTGATATAGTTGCTTTTCTTTAATTTGCATAGCATTATTGTTTGAGTCTTTTTGAACTGCTTCAAGTGATATTTGTGTATTATGCATGTGTTAAATATACTCATCAGCACTGAGATCAGTTCTGTAAAATCTGCTTGAAGTGCTTTATTTAAGATTTTAGAGACGTCTGATGCTTTGTTCACTTTTACTCATTTAATTACTCACTTTATCTTATTCTTTGAAATGCGTGAATTTGATGATATAGTCAAAAATATGAATGAATTTGAAATGTCATTGACATCTGCTTATGAAGATGAAGAAAAGAATTTTTCTCGCAGCATCTTGATTTTTTCTTCAAACGTTGTTATCATGTGATCAGTATCATCTCATTTCAGTGATAAAAACTGAGAAAGCTTTTTAAATAGCTGACTTTTGATTCTGACTCATTTTGCAAAGCATCATATTAATTTTAATGCATCACTTAGCTCATGCATCTGTGATCTGAAGTGTGTACATTTTGTTTGTTTGATGATCTTGATTTTGTAATCATTGTATTTCAGATATTTATTTCATGTCTTTAATGTGTTTTATATTTTTCATATGATTCATAATCATCTTGATTTCATTACTATCTTGAAGCAGCTCTGATTTCAGAAGTCTCTTACTTAATTTGATGATTTTGCTTAAAAAGTAAACTTCTCAATGATTTCTTGTAATATTCTGATGATTTCTGTCACTTTGTCATTCATTTCAGCTTTGCTGTTCAGAGAGTGATCTGACAAAAAATGTATTTGCAAATAAACATTCAATGCTTTTGTATTCATTTTTTTTCAGAATCTGCAAGTTGAAAACTGCGCTGAGATTGTTTATAAATTTAACTCTGTGACAATTGAAAAATGATCTGATTTCTGATGTAAATCAATTCGTACTTTGCACTTACATGTCATAAACTATATTTTGAGTGAAGCATCTTTGCTCTCTTCAATATAAATGATGTAGATTGAAGTTTTTTACAACTAGTTATTTGCAATCATTCTTAAGTAGTTCATTCAAGCAAAAGATAATTGAGAATTTCTTTGTGAATATGATGAATAGTGAGTTTGAGTAGTAAACGTTTAGAAGTCTTAGTATTTACGTTTCATTATTTGTGTTGCAAGTTAATATTCTGATTGAGCAGATGTTTGATTCAACTGTCTTTATTGTTCATTGATCAAGTCTTAAGTGTATATTAACATATATGCATGTTCTTGACTAAAATGATGAGTTTTTCATCAGATGAAAGAAGTTGTGAGCTGAGCTAAATGATTAAAAATTGTTAATGTTACATTCTTACTTCTGTATGATTACTATGTTGAATTTGCAAACTTTTTTGTTGATCAAGAATGATTCTTGAATCTTCAATGATTTTTAATGTTATATTGTAGAATTTGTAAAAAGAGTTGTTTCATCATAGAATTATTTGTAGCTGTTGTTGACTCTGCGCTGAAAAGACTCTTTATATGCTTTCAATCATTAAGAATCTTTCATGCTTTCTGATTAAGCGTTTCTGAATCTGCTCAGATATTGTCTCATTCAAGTCACTAGTCATGCATGAAAAGAAATTAACTCGTCTCTTCTTAAATTCTATCATCTGTCATGTTGATTCAACGTCTTGATTACGTATTTTCAACATGATGACTGCTGAGCTTAAAGAATTCATTGAATCTATGAAGTCTGTTGAACTTAACAAATTCATTGAGCTTTGAAAGTTTAGAAACAGCGAGAGAAGTGCATGATTGTATTTTAATACTTTTAAATATTTGATCAATCTGTTTCTGTAAATTTCTAATACTTGTTTTATCTGCTGTTGTCATCTGAGACAGATGCATCTTCAAAGTTCATGATATTTATTGCAGTTGATGCAACATCTTTTATTCAAAGACATCATGCACTCTTTAATGTGATGTTTGTCTGCGCATTTAGCACAGCGTTGTTTCTTCTTACAGAATCTGATCATATGATCAAATTCAAAGCATTTGTATAGACTGATCGCGTTGAGTTGAGTACTTGACTCAAAAAGTGTTGAGTTGAATTGAAAGATTTTTGAATTCGAATCGCGTTGAATTGAAAAGTTGAACTCAAGAACTTGAATTAAGTTGAGAAGCTTAACTTAACAATTTGACTTGAAAACTTGATTTGACTCAACAAGATATTAGACAGATGTAAATAGCTTAATTGAACAGTCTTCATGAGTTTTCTTCACGACTTTCTATCATGTTTTTCCGTCATAACTCTCTATCATATAGTCTTCATGTTTCTCGTCATGACTCTTTATCAAAAAGATAATGCAAAAAGGTAATGCAAAAGCAAAAAACCGGAAAAATTTCTATATTTAGTTCTTTTAATGTCAAGCTCAAGTTCTTGACGAGTCAAATCAAGTTGACTCAATTCTCAGTCGAGTCGAGTTGTGTCAAGTTGAAAATATAAGCAACTTGACTTAAATTGAGTTGAAAATGTGAGCAATTCAACTCGATGTTGATTTAAGTTCAAAATGTCAACTTGAAACTCAACTCAATGATCAGTCTACATCTGTAACATTAAGTGATGCAATCGTTCTTTTCAAACAGTTCACATAAACATTTTTGATATGAGTTTAACATGCTTTCGTTCATTAGTTGATTCATCATTGCTTCGATCGCGATCTTTATGATGAGCGACAAGTAAATCTTCTCACTTTCAACTACTTTCTTGAGTCAGACTATTCTTAGAATCTTTAGATTTTCATGAAGTCTTGCATTATCTTTTATCAGTCTTTTAATGATCACTTGCTGATTGCTTATGTTTATTGTGATGTGTATTTCATGTGCTAGCACAGCGAAGATTTAATGCATTATATGCATCAAGTTCACAATTTCTTTTGCTCATGTTTGAGATCTTTTCAGATTTGCTTGAGCTTCTAAACTTACTGCGTGAAGTGTGATGTTTTCGCTTTCAAGCTTGCGAAGAGACATGATTAAATTTCTTTAAGCTGTTGACACATTTGTGATTTCTTGAAGAATTTGTTCAATAAATTTCTTTTGTATATTCTTTATTTTCTTTCTTTCTGCTATCTTCATCATAATCTTTCATTTCTTACGAAGCGATGACAATTCATCTCTGAGACATTACTTTCTCATTGTTACTTCTTCTCTTGTCATGTTCATTCATGACGTGATTCTCAATGAGAAGCATGTGTTATCTTATGTTTGTAGCTGCTTATTAAGCAGTTGTATGAATGTCTTCAGTTTCTGTATATTCTTTGCAATGAATGCATTCTGATTCTCATTGTTTTTTTCTTCTGAATCGTTTTTAAAACATTGCATCAGCTTCACTGCTACTTCTTTTCATAAATGATCTTTGCTCTTCTCTTTCTTTAACATTGATGTTTGTATTAAAAGATTAATAATGTTAGCAACATATTTCTCATTATTGCGTAAGCTTTTTGATCTCACGTTGCTGTTTCTTTACAACAAGTCAACATCATTTGCAATCATTTTTGAATCAGCATTGCTGCAGTTTATGCAATTCATCATCATTTATTCATCTTTTAGATTTGTTCTGTCTTGATTGTATTACTCTTTTCAAAAATTTGTTTTGCATGCGTTGTGATTGTTTTTGTTTTTGAAGAAGTATCATGATAAAATCATAAAAGAACATAAAGAGTGAATTCGCGACGTTGAAATCTCATTTCAAAATATCTTTTGACATTTTGAAAGTAATGAGAAAAAGGTTTTATACTACATGATTTATTTGAAGAGTGAATCAAAGAAACTTTGATTTAATTATAAAGAGACTATGTCTGCAGCTCAGCAGATGTGATTTGATTTTATTGACTTTTTTCTGAATTTAATTGAAAACTTGATGAATTGAGACATAGACATGACTCAGCAATACACAAATGCATCGCAACGTTCAAATCAAATGATATAAACGTTTGCAGCTCATTTAAGCATTCTGAAACATTAACTTTCGTTGTATAATGATGAGCATAAATAAACTCATTTATTCATCAAGTTAAGATTTGAGCTGCATGTGATTATTACTAATGTGCAGTCAATTTCTATCACATGAGATGCGTTGATTAATCTTGTCACTTGATTGAAAACAAATCTGCGAAAAGAACATATCTTGTTGTTGAAACAATCTCAAGACAAAAACTTGCATGATTAAGATAAAGTCAACAAGAAGACTCATTCAAAGCGAAAGAAATCTCATCGATTAATCAGACTTAATTCTTCGTCAAAAACAAGTTCACATGCTTTATCATGTTATAGCAAGAATTTGTTCAATATAATATGTTATATATGCAATTGAAAAAATCATTACTTTATTAATTGTAAAGATGAAAAGATCAAGAATAGATTAAAAGAATCTGATGTAAATTGAGTATTCATTGATTCAATGTCACATATAAGTTGTTTCAAGATTTTGAAAAAGACAAGTTCTTAATGAATACTTCAAATTATCAAGAAAAAAATAAGAAGTTCTCTTTGTAAAGACTTTTATATATAAAGAGCATGTAATTCAGAAAGATCAAAAAACAGAAATGAAGATTTACATGAATATTAACGTCAAAATAAACGTGATTAGTTAACGTTTTATCATCAAGCAAGATATGTTATTACTGAACGTTAATCTTTCAAAATTTATCTGAATGAATGATCAGAATGTTTATTGTTATGACATCTATAAGATGTGTTATCAACTGAGAAATAGCTGAAATATAAAGAAAAAAGATATAAATATCTTTTATGCTATTGACAAGAAAGAATCTTTTCTGATTCTGAGTATATTAAGTATGCAATTCAAGCGTATTTGAATAAACATGATTGTAAGAACATGATGTTTCAATGTGAATGAACATGCATTTGAGTTGTTCTTCGCACAAGTATTTGCAAAAGCTTTACAAGATGAGTTTACTGTGTATGCTTTTTTCATGATCAATGTTGTCAAAAAGTCGATCATTGAACATCAAGTGAAAGTAATGAATAATGTGATGAGTTGTATTACAAACGCATTTAAAACACAGATTCTACTTGTTGAATTGAAAGAGTATGAAGACATATTCTTAATAAAAAGTGCAAATAAACTGTCTTTGCATGAAGATCACGATCATGCAATTAAAATCACTGCAAAGTCATCATATGAATTGTTGTATAATCTGTTGAACATAGAGTTAATGACTTTGAGACAGTATTTAAATGATGTTTTAGCAAAAGAATGAATTAAGCACTTCATTAACTTGATTGATATGTTTATTCTATTCATTTTCAAAAAGAACAATAATCTTCATTTATGCATGAACTATTGAAATCTGAATAAGATTACTGTCAAAAATCATCACTTGCTGTCTTTAATTAATGAAACTCTAAACAGTCTCAATAAAGTCAAGCAGTTCACTAAGTTAAATCTGAAGAACGTTTATCATTATCTCAGAATTCAACGTAAAGATGAGTAAAAGACGATGTTTCATACTTGTTATGATCACTTTGAATATATGATTATATCATTTGATTTAATCAACATGTTTATCATCTTTCAAACTTATATTAATAAAATCTTAACAAAGATTTTAAATGACTTTTATGTTGTTTATTTAAATAACATTTTAATCTTCTTTGTAAAGAAGACTGATTATGTAAATCATATGAAGCAGATTCTTGAAAGATTAAGAAAGTTTAAGCTATATGCTAGCTTGAAAAAGTGTAAGTTCTTCATCATTAAAGTGAACTTTCTAGAATTTATCATATTTACAGAGAGTGTTTCGATGAATCTAAGTAGAGTAAACATCATCAAAACATGATTCAGATCAAAGATGTATTGAAAAATACAAGTTTTTCTGAGATTCATCAATTTCTATCGACATTTTATACATCACTACTCTCAAATAGCAAAGTCTTTAACAGAACTGCTGAGAAATAGTGTAAAAGATTTGAATTTATACACTCTTGTGACATTGATTGCTTGATTCATGAGAAACTCTATGCTATTTATATTGAGTGAACAAAACTCTCTGAGAAAGAAAATCACTCATCATTTATACAATGACTTCACATCATTGAAACAATGATCATGAAACTATGTATCAAGTTTGCATCTATAGCTTCTATTCAGCGTGTGATGCTCAAGTAAACTTTTAATGAGTATCTGTATTGTTCATTTATGATACATCGTCTTTGCTCTGCTCTTCATTGACGATATTTTATAAAATGATGTTTTGATTCAATTCTCAGTTTGAAGATGAAAGATGTTTTCTTCACATTCGTGATACTCATGATTGTAACGTATGTAAAGCTGCGTTCTTTTACTCAATGATTGTCATTTATTGCGCAGAGAAATATGTGATGAAAGAGAGACGTGTACAATGAAAAGATAAAGTATGATTGTATTGAATAATTCTTTTCTTCTCTTGATTTAACTTGTATCACGTAGACGTTGAATGAATTGTTAGTATAAACATGCAATCGCAATCATTCAATGATTGACTCTGATCAATAGAAGAGAATGCATTCTGATCATTCTTCTGCGCTCTTGATTTTTCACATAGATAGATGTATGACTTGATGTCAAGTAAAGAAGATGAGTTCAAGTCTTCTCAATATATCAGCGTGATCAACGAGTCACTACTTCTTTGAGCATTGTAGTCATGATTCTCAGACTGAGATCGACTATTCTATCTGATATCTTTTCATTAATTACTCAACAACACTGTCAATGTGATGAAGATGTTTCAGTATATTGACGTGATCAACAAGTTGCAAATTCTTCAATCACTTGTAATCACGACTCTTATACTGAGATTGACTTTTTCACTAGATATCTTTTCATCTCTTATTGACATTGACATGTCATTAATCTTCTTTGTAAATTAATTGTGACTGTTAGAAAAGATGCTGTCGCATAGATGAAAACTCTGCTTGATCAACTTTTTCACTTACACAACATTTTAACATCATTTAAATTGCGTTGAATTGAGATCTCTTGACTCTTCTGACTTCTATTCAGAACATAGAATCAAAAGATTCATAGTCAACATCATGTACAGATGAATCTTGTCATCAATCTAGTGTAAAAGATGTAAAAATGAGTTCATTCATATAATTAAACAAAGTGAAACAAGCTTTTAATCAGCTTCACAACGTCTTTATGAAAGCATTTATTCTAAGACACTTTGATTTAGAGTGATATATACACATCAAGATCAACACATTTAATTATGCAGTTATGAAAATTTTGTTTTAATCAAATGACAAAGATCAGTGATATTCAATTGCATTCTGATTTAAAATTGTTATGATTCTAGTTTTGTCAGACTCAGTCTTCTAGTTTTGTTAGATTTATTCTCGCTTCATCATCTTGACTAGTTTCTATTGAGTCTAGCATCGACTAAGAAATACACATATGTAGTCAGCTTCTTTTCTGTAACTATCTTTCTTTCTTAGCATTTATCTTCTAGTTAAATGACATCTTTATCTGACTTGCTTTAGACAGATCTTTAACATTAGATAAATGCTCATCATTTACTACTTTGCTATCAACGAATAAATGATATGAAACAATCTATTCAGTAAGAAAAATTTGCAAGAAATTCTTCAAATTTGCATCATCATTTTAGATCATAAGAAATTCTTCGATTCTACACTTATTTTCATCATTCTATTCGCAAGAAATTCTTCAAATAAAACATTCAATTATTATCTGAAATTCATAAGAGATTCTTTGAATTTTCACTCATCAAAAAACATCAATTCAAAACATCAATCTCTTATTTATTCTTATCTTAACAACTTCTATCTTTTCTTATCATGATATATGATATCAAGTCAGTTGAGCTTTGAACAACTCGTCTGCTTAAAAGCATTGTCAATAGAAGAGTTTCACTTCTACTCATTGATGCTTCAGTTGAAGCTGAGAAAGCTATCATTTCATGAAACATAAACATTGAAGAACAACTGTTTCATTGAGTCAGCAATCAATTTAACGAAGTCATCAATATGCTGAACGAGCTTCGAAGTCAGCGAGACTTAACTATACAACTCAATGAACATTGACTTCTTGTACAAGATGATTACAAAAAGAGAGTGAAACAACTAGAAGTCACTTTTGATAAAAATGATGAGCTAGAGAAAAAGATCAATCAACTACAAGGCAAGCGATTGAACTTTAGAGCGAAACAACGTCAAGCTGATCAATCTATGTCTCATCAAGATACTCAGTCAACTGAGCAACAAGTCAATCAGAAAGAAGCTTACTTTCAACGAGAATCTTTTACTCTATCTGATAATAAAAATGAGAATAATCATCACAAGTTCATCAAGCTTTTGAATTCACTCATCTTCATCGAAACAGATGATTCTATTTGAGAGACATGAAACATCAAAATAGCTGACAAGCTCAATGTTAACGCGAATCATTATTTTACTGAGAAGATTCATATTGTCTATGTGATTTTCAGACTAGAAGATGATGCTGATCAGCAAATTTATGCAAAGCATCATGTTGATGCTTTCTCATTCTATCAATCACTATCAGAGTTACTGAAACATTTGAAAGAAATTTATGAAGATCAGAATCTGATTCAAAAGTGTCATTGCAAATACATTACTTTGAAGCAGCTCAATAAGTTCTTTAGCTCTTTCTATTCAGAATTCACTAGAATATTCAGCTTTCTGAACTATGACGATGTTATTCTGACAAACGACATTCAGAATAAAATTAATAATCATCTTCAGAACGTGTTGTCAGTTTGTCTCATAAAGTTTAACTCACTTGATAAGCTTAAGATCTTTCTTCAAGATGTAAATAATAAACAATGAGTCAATTATCAGCTACGTGATGAGCAATAAACTGTCAAATTGATAGCAGCTTCGAAAAAACGTTTTGTTTCTTTGATGACATCAGCTTCAGTCTTGACTATTAGCTATGTTCAACTCGCTACTTTTTTTATCTTTGAATCTGAATGATCAAGAATGTCAATCATCTGCTTCAACTGCAAAGTATCGAGTCATCTTTCAAAGAACTGCTCTCAGCTGAAGACTAGTACTTCAACATTTTGTGCATTCATCTCTTGTCTCAATGAGATCATCATGTTGAAAGAAGAGAAGAAATTATTTACAGAGAAATTGAAGAATGAGACAAAAAACTAGTGACTTTCATCAAAGACGTGATGAAAGATGTGTTAATTTCTTCAACAATAAGCAGCTCAAATGATTTCTTTGCTTCGAAATCTTTAACTACTGAATGTGTACTATCTAGCAATGAAATTAGTTACTCATTAAAGTCATTGATTGACATTGAAGTAGCTGACTATTCATTCATTAATGAATTAATCACGCAGAATGTTTGTGATCATTTGCAAATTGAATCTTTATCTTTAATCAAGCTCAAATCAATAAGAAAATTCAATGATCATTATGCAAAAAAGCTCATTACTTATGCAATTTATTTGAATCTAACTGTTCAAGATCATATAAAACGTTTCGTCTTTATGCTGATCACTCGATTAGATCAACATCAGATGATTCTTGAAAAAACATGAATGAACAAAATCAAGATGACTATTGATATGAAAAATGATCGTCTTCAATTTTCTAGTTTCAAGACTCATATCAAAGCTTTTATCAAAGCTCATTCGACTGTTCTTTCGAGCAAGAAAATCATGATAGAACAGAAGAGTTTGATTTCTACTTAAATACTAAAGAGATCTACTTCTTCTGTTGTCACTCAACTCAGCGAGAAGTCATCTTCATTCAGTAAAATCGTGAAATCATTTAATTCAGTCAACTTCGCTTCATCTTTTAATTCAATGAACATAGCAATGATAAAGACTGCAGCATATAAATCACTAGTCAAATAATTGTTACGAGTGTATCAAGATCATAAGACTGGCAAGGCTGAAACTCTAATTAATTCACAGAGTACACTAGCGCTTATTCTGCGAATTGATTAGAGCTAGTCTGCGTTTCTATTTGAGCTTCTTTGTTTTTTCAACATCTCTTTGTGTTATCAAACATTTCTTTTTCGTCACTATTCTACATTACATCTTTACCTGCGTCATCTTGTTTTCTTTGAGCCTAGCGCAGTCTCTGAATATTAGTATATATAGAAGCTCTGATACTCAGTTTCTTCTGTATTCTTAATATTCAGTTATAGCTATCTTTAAAGATCAAGCACTATCAACTCTGATCTTCACTGATTGTATCATCTAGGCACGATTCTAACATTATATTAAGAATTCGTTAATCACATGATACTGATTTCATTATTCATTCAATCAACTTGTACAGACGAATCGAGTCTAAAGAAATTTGTTTATCTGATGATTTAATCTCGAAAGACAAGAACAACATCAGAGAATTCATAAAATCAACAAGAACATATGATCATTAAATTGCTAGAAGATTTATCGCTCATTCAGTATGCATTCATTCAAAATTGATTAATAAAATCTATGATAAAGAATCTTCGTGAATTGCTAGAGAATCAAATCGATCAAGAGAATTACGATAAAGAATTTTCGTGAATTGCTTCAAGTGTTGAGATCGTGCCTAGAATCTAATCACACTGCAGCGAGATAGTGCGTAGCTGAATAGAATGTTTGATCAATAGAGGTAGCTCTAACTAGAAAACTAAGAATACAGAAGAAAGAAGACAGTTTCGAGCTGTATCTATAGTAGAACGAACAAAGAAGCGAAGTAGTCGATTTGCTAAAGCTCGAATAAATGAAATGTTTCAGCATATTTCAATTCGAAACATCGCTGTTTCTTGTTCACATATCGAAATTTCTAGAGTCTATTGACTAGACTCTATTCAATGTTGACACGCTTCGTAACATCAAGATCAATCACTCTCACAAACATTTTCTTTGTTGAACAAACATTCGTCTTTCTTCATAAAATCACTGAGCTTCGTTCTTCATTCAGTTCAAATCAATTCTCATCTTCTTCACTATGACATTTAAGAACACATCTGATAAAGATTAAGCTTTCGCTGATTTCTTGCAATGAACACGTTCACAAACTTTCTCTTCTATTGTTGACTCATAACACGCTTCTTCATTCATTGCTTTTGACAAATCAAACGTTGAAATCATCATACTCAATGATATAAAAGTATGAAAGAAACGTATCTATAATCTTAATAGAGAAACAAATCGTCTTATCAAGATGAAACAATAAGACAAGAGCGAAATTCAACAGTTGAAAGCAAAACTATAAGCTTTCACTGCTATTGCAATCAATGTAATTATCACTGCTTTCTTGATTGTCATTTACTTTGAACGATTTAAATATCACAAAATACTCAACTCTTTGATGTTCACTGATGAAAAGAATTCTACTTGAGAGAACTGATCTCTTGACATATGAGAAAAGCTAGTAATGAACGTCAACATCTTTTCAAATAAACTCTACAAGCTGAGCTACATTAACTTTCAACTAGCAGATGATGTCATCAAAGTCACTCAAGTCAGACGCGATTTCAACTGTGACAATTTCTATCTGACTGTCAATGAACTTCTAAAGAAACTAGCTCAATCGTTTCATGATTCTGATAAGAAAGACAACTATCGTAGAAAATATATTAATCTGATTCAAGAATCAAAGAAATTCAGCGATTTCTTTAATCAGTTTCAACGACTATACATCTATCTAAAGTATCAGAAGAACGTACTAGTCATTAATTTAAAGAATAAAATAAACTTTCGCCTTTGAATCTTTTGAACAGCTCAGATGAAGTCACTCATCAAGTTATTTGATATTCGAAACCATCTGATTCGCTTGAACAATGAACATAAAGCAGTTCAAGAGATCAAGAACAAACTACTTAAATGTGATGATTCAAAGATCATCATTTCTAAAGCAACTATTGCTGTTCAGTCTTCTACTTTGAAGTTTAACTGATCAAAGTCGCGCAGCGCAGTTTTGACTAGTATCAAGAATGCAAACGTTCTAGTTGAAATCTGTTTTGTATGTTACAAATCAGGTCATAGTTTCAGAGAATGCTTGAATCAATTTATCAAAGTTAATACAGTTGACGAGAACTACAATCATTTCAAACTCAATACTGAATCAGAGTTCAAGTCAAAAAACTAGTCATCTCTTCAATAGTCATTGAAGTGAAGATTATATCTTTGTGCAATCTAGACGAAATTCTATCGAAAGAGAATTACTTTGATAAGTCATTTCTAGTCGATGCTTTTCTCATTTCGCAAAACGAATCATTCAGTCTTCGCTCTTTGATAGACAGTGATTCAGCCGTTTATACAATCATACATATCAATCTAGTCGATAGAGTATGTAAAGAGCTGAGAATTCAATCTATATCACTGACAAAAGAGAAGTTAATAAAAAAATATGATGAAAAGATATTTAAGAAGACTATCACTCATAAAATTCTATTGAATCTCATCATTGAAAGTCATAAGAAATTGACTGTTTCTATGTTGATAGCTGACATTAATCATCATGAAGTCATATTAGAAAAATCATGAATAAACAAAAATGAAATATTACTGAATATGCAAATCAACGTCATCATTTTTTCAAATCAATTAAATACTTTCATTTCGATTTTTTGATCTCTCTCAATTCAAAGCACTCAAGTTGATCGCAATCAACTTCGTCTACTTCTATCTTTCAGTCAAAGATTTCTAGAATGCTTAAATGATTTGTTTCAACTATGATTCAGAAAGAGTCATTCTCAATTTGAAGCATAAACGTCGCTTCGTTCAAAACACTGTTGAATCACTCAAAGAAGAATTAGACTGAAGTATTTGCTCTATTCATGAAGAATATCGATAGAAAAATCGCGTACAACACTCAGTGCAATTTGAACGCTCTGAACATCTCTTTCATCAAGAAAACGACTCAGAATTTGAAAGCTATTAAAGTCAAGCTGTCTTCAGAATATCATGATTTTCTAGATGTTTTTGATTGAGTTCAATTGAATAAGCTATCTTTGAATCGCTTCTACGATCATAAAATCGAGCTGACTAGTGATTTAACTTTTTCTCATTGTTGAGCATATTGAATGTTTTCTCTCAAGCTTCTGAAAGTAAAGAAGTATCTGAACAAGAACTTGTTAAAGAGATTTATCACTTCAAGTCAAGCTCTCTACTCGTCACTCGTTTTATTTGCTCTCAAAGCAAACGAAGATTTTCGCTTCTGCGTGAATTATCACAAGCTAAACGTCATTTTCAAGCGAAATAAATATTCGTTATTTCTAATAAATGAGATCATTGATAAGATAGCAAATTGCAAGCATCTGACTAGAGTGAATATCATATCAATGTTCAACAAACTTTGAATGCACTTCAATAATGAGAATTACATCACTTTTATCACTGCTTTAAAAGCATATAAATATTAAGTGCTATTCTTTGAATTAACTAATGAATCAATCTTCTTTCAGCAATATATGAACAATGTTTTATGAAAATTTCTGAATGACTTTTGCCAAGCTTACCTGAATGATATTCTCATCTATAGCAAAATCAGAAAGAAACATAGAAATCACGTCAGACTAGTGCTAAGATGACTACGCAAAGCTGAACTACAGATAGATATTCAAAAGTGCGAATTCAATGTAGAGAAGACAGTCTTTCTAGAAGTTATTGTATCAGAACAAGATCTTTGCATGAATTCAAGCAAGATGATCATCATAGTCAACTGAACTACTTCGATCAATTTGAAAGAAATTCAAAGCTTCGTGAAATTTGTGAATTTCTATCGTCGTTTCATTAGAGACTTCTTTAAACTAGTCAAATCATTCACTTAATTAACTAGAAAAAACACGTCTTTTGTTTGAAATGAAGTTTGCATTCAAGCTTTCAGAAATCTGAAGAAACAGATCAGTTTCGCTTCAGTTCTTCGTCATTTCAATCTTAAACGTCAGACTGTTTTGAAAATTGATGCATCAAACTATGTAAAAGATGAAATACTGTCTCAGTACAATGATGAGAATGTACTTCACTCAATAATCTTCTACAGCAAAAGCATGATTCTCGCTGAAATCAACTATCATATCTATGACAAGAAATTGCTGATCATTATTCGTTGTTTCAAACATTAACGACTCAAGCTGAAATGTACTGAATTACTCATTCAGATATTCATTGATCATCAAGCTCTGAAGATCTTCATGAAAAACAAACAGCTGAGTCGACGTCAAGTCAACTATCTGAACATTCTATCAAAGTTCAATTTTCAGATCATCTTTAAATCAGGCAAAATGAACACTAAAGTCGATGCGCTAACTTAAATGTCTCTAGCAAACGTTTCTGAATCAGCTAAACGACTTGAAAATCACTTTCAAACTATTCTTATCTCTGATAGAGTCAATATTCTATCTATTGACTTGAAATCAAACGCAAATTCGAAATCAGAAGTCAATTTCTATCAGAGAGTACAATTAGTCAATCAAATGAATGAGCTCTACAGCGAATATAAACAAGCTAAAAACGACAACAAGCTCAAGCTTCATAGCATTAAGATGAAGAACTGCGAAATTATTAACAACGTTCTATTTAGAAAAAGATTACTTTGAGTTCTCAAGAACATGCACACGAAACTACTACAAAAAGTGCACGATCAATCTTTCATCTCTCATCTCAACAATAAACGAACTATTGATCTAGTTCAGCGCTTCTACTATTGATCAAATCATTAAGCTACTATCAGACAGTACATTCAAAACTGTCAAACCTGTCAATGAAGCAAAGCTTCTAGAAATGCAATCAACGAACTTCATCAACCTTTATCTATTTCACTAGAACGATGAAAAGATATAGCTATGAACTTCATAACTGAGCTATCTCTGTCAAAGAACTATAACGTCATTTGCACAATCATATGTCATCTCTTCAAAGAACGTCACTATGTTTTCTGTCATTAAGAAGATGATGACATCTCAGTTGAAGAAACAGTCTGAATTATGCTATGAAACGTCTATCAACTGCATAATCTACTCAGTTCTATTGTTTTGAACAGAGACTCTCAATATGTATTTATCATGTGAAAGAGTCTTTGTAAGCGACTACGAATTATTGCTAGTTTATTCACTGCTTATCATTCTGAGATCAACGATCAAACAGAGCAAGTCAATCAAGACGTTGAACGTGAACTCAGAATCTACTGTAATTATATGCAGAATGATTGAGCTAAATGAATATCTATGATTGAGTTCAGTGACAATGTCAATACATTCTCAATCATCTCAATGATTTTTTTCTACTTCAATAAAGAATTTCACTCTTGAATGAGTTTCGATTCAGATACAACTAACTACAAAATCACTCATGAATGAATTAAAGCTAGAAAATCAGATGATATTATCATTTAAATGAAAGAGCTACTGAACTTTGATCATCAACAATTGAAAAAGACTAAGCTGATCATCGAAGCTCAGATCAATAAACATAAACAAGACATCATTTACGAGATAAATGATCAGATTTGACTATCTTTCAGAAACGTCAAAATCACAAGATCATGCAAGAATTTGAAAGATAAACAGCTAGATTTCTACTCAATTATTGTCAAAGTCAAGACTTTCTATCATCTTTGTCTATTTACAAGCATGAAGCATATACACTTGATGTTCAGCTTTAAGATACTGCAATCGTATTCAAATGACTCTTTGTCAGATCAGCATATTAAATCACTCAGATCAATCACTATCAAAGATAAAAAACATTGAAAGATAAATGATATACTGAACTTCAGATGCTATTGAGATCGAATGCAGTACAAAGTCAAATGAAAAGATCTAAATAAAGACAATGATTGATACTATATTAATAAAGAAGAATTCAATGACTTTGAGAAAGTTTTGAATGAATTTCATACGCTACACTTAAATAAATCGCGCTAAATAAACGAAACAACTGACAATAAAGTGAGAAGTGAGTCAGCAAACAGACTACATTCATGCGAACATGAATTTTTGAAGAGAAGAGTAATGTTACAAGTGTATCAAGATCATAAGACTGACAAGGCTGAAACTTTAATCAATTCACAAAGTACACTAGCGCTTACTCTGTGAATTGATTAGAACTAGTCTGCGTCTCTATTTAAATCTTTTTGTTTTCTCAACATCTCTTTGTATTATTAAACATTTCTTTTTTATCATCATTCTACATTACATCTTTACCTGCGTCATCTTGTTTCCTTTGAGCCTAGCGCAGTCTCTGAATATTAGTATATATAGAAGCTTTGATACTCAGTTTCTTCTGTATTCTTAATATTCAGTTATAACTATCTTTAAAGATCAAGCACTATCAATTCTGATCTTCACTGATTGTATCATTTAGACATGATTCTGACAATGATCAAATGTGACTACTTTCGCGATCATTATCACGAAAATCGATTGACTTTTAAAAACAGCTAGAAATAAACTTGAAGATGTAAATCTACAAGAGCTTTCACATGAAGAGATCTTGAAAGAAGTCAAAGCTAAGCTTTTTTCGAAATATCATGACTATCTAGACGTGTTTGATCGAGCGATGACTGATCAACTACTCTTTCATCGTTTCTATAATCATAAAATTGAGTTGATCAACGAGAGAACATTTTCTCAAAGTCATCTCTATCATATGTTTAACTACAAGCTTCAAAAGATGAAGAATTATCTGATTAAGCATCTGAATAAAGATTTTATATCTTCTAGCTCAGCTTCATACGCTTCACTCATACTATTCATCGAAAAGAAAGACGATAGCTTGCGTTTCTGTGTAAACTACAGAAAGCTCAATGCTTTGATTAAACAAGATCACTATCTCTTATTGCTAATAGATGAAACTCTCGCTTGTATTCAAGATAGCAGATATCTGATTCAATTGAACATCATTGTCATCTTCAACAAACTGTGTATGCATTCAAGCAGCGAAGATTTAACTATCTTTATCATCTCTTTTGATTTCTACAAATATCACGTGATGTCTTTTGAATTAATCAACGGCTTGACTTTCTATCAACACTATATAAACGACGTGCTATTTGATTATCTTCATCAGTTTTGTCAGATTTATCTAGATAACATTATCATCTACAGCAAAACACTGAAGAAACATAAGCAACACGTATGATTAATTCTACATAAACTACGAGAGACTGATCTTCAGATGAATATAAACAAATGCAAGTTTCATGTTCAGAAAATTTTCTTTCTGAGACTATTGCTATTCATTGAAGAACTAAAGATGAATCTCAGAAAAGTATAAGCAGTAGTTGAATGATTTACTTCTACAAACCTCACTCAGATGCAGTTCTTCGTCAACTTCTGCAATTTCTATCAACGTTTTATAAAGAACTTTTCGAAGATTGTTCATTCTCTGATTCAACTAACTCAAAAAGAGATGATATTTGAATGAAATCAAGCTTGTCAAATGATCTTTGATCGTATGAAGAAATGAATGACTGAAGTCTCTATTCTTCGTCATTTTGATCAGAATAGAAAGACTATTCTTGAAACAAACTCATTCAACTACGTCAATAATGACATACTTTCTCAGTATGACAATGAAGAAACATTGCATTCAATGATTTACTACAGCAAGAATCTGAGTCTCGCTGAGTGCAATTCCGAGATCTATGACAAGAAATTACTAGCAATCATTCATGTTTTCAAGCATTGATGATTTGAGCTGAAATTAACTGAGTTACTCATCAAGATGTTCACTGATCATCAAGCTTTAACGTCATTAATGAAAGATAAAGAGCTAAGTAGACGTCAAATGCGCTGAATATAAAAGCTCATTAACTTCAACTTCAAAATCATGTATCGCTTAAGCAAACAAAACATCAAAGTTGATGTATTGACTCGTTGAGTTGATTCAATTTCTAGAAGTTTTGAGAATGAATGATGTTGCTATCAGCAAACTACAATTCTCATGTTGAATCAAATGAAAATCGCTGATTTAGAAGAGAAAGAGAATGATGAATCAATTTATTGATTGATTCTAAAAGCTAACAAAATCAACGAGAATTGTATTCTACTTCGTGAAGTTGTATTAAAAGATGAAGCTCAATATGAAGATACTAAATTAAGAGATTGTCGAGTTCAGAACGAAATACTATATCAAAATGATTTTTTATGAATTTTCTTTGATGAGCATCTTCAAATGAAGTTAATTCAAGAAGTTCACGATCAATCTTCTATTGATCATTTCGAAATTCTCAGAACGATGAAGATAATAAAAAGATACTACTATTAATCTTCAATGCAAAAGACAATAAATTGATATATTTGAAAATGCTACATTTGTCAGCGATCAAAGACTTCTTGAAATAAATTCAATAAACTACTACATTCTTTATTCATACTTGAACAGCAATGAAAGAACATAGTCATGAATTTCATCATCGACTTATCTTCTTCGAAAGGCAAAAACATCATACTAACAGTAATATGTAAACTGTTAAAGAAACAACATTATATTTCTTGCTTCACTGATGACGAGAGAATTACGACAGAAAAAACAGCTGAGCTAATGCTTCAGTGAATATATCAAATACATGATTTACTCAATTTCATTATTTCAAATCAAGACTCTCAATTTATCTTCATTTTATGAAAGTTGCTTTGCAAAAGACTAAACATTAATCTTCAACTCTTTACAGTCTATCATTCTTAAATCAATGATCAAAGTGAATGAGTCAATTAGAATGTTGAAAAATATCTTTAATTCTTCTGTTCATACATGCAGAATGACTGAGCTAAGCTACTATTCATGATCGAGTTCATCAACAATAATGCTCTGTTCTCAGTCATTTTCTCGATCTCTTTCTTTCTAAACAAAGACTTTCATTCTTGTATGAGCTTTGAACTCAATGTCATTGAATATGAAAGTTTCTGTAAATGCTTGCAGATGACTAAAGTCAAGAATATATCTGAACATATGAACAAAACATTGAAGTTTGCTTGCGAGTCGCTAGTCAAAACATGAGAACAAATGATGAAACAAGTCAATAAGCATAGAAAAGAAGTTGATTACAAGATTGAATCAAAGATGTTTCTGAATGAAAGAAACATCATTACAGCAAGATCTTTCAAGAAGTTAAATGATAAAATGCTCGATTCTTTCATCAATTTAGATTTCATCGACTCTTCATATAAACTGAAATTATCAGAGTCTATGCATGTTCATGATATATTTCATTCTGATCTGCTTTGTTCTGCCGTCAATAATTTCTTGTCTGATCAAAAGAATGAACTCTTAGATTCAATAGTGATAAACGACGAAGACGAGTGAAAAATCGATGATATATTGAATTCTTGTTGATATCAAAGACAACTTCAGTATAGAGTCAAATAAAATGACTATGACAATGATCTCAATTGATACAACGTCGATGACAATGAATTTATGAACGCTCAGAAGATCATTGATGATTTTCATATTCAATACTTAAACAAATTGCACTAATCAACAATTCAATCAATCACGATTTAACAGATCTGAGTCTGTGAAATCATGATTGAGCAATCAATCGAGTCGAGCAGAAAATACATTCATGCAAACATGAATTATTGAAGAAGAGAAATAATGTCATGATTCTAGCCTTGTCAGACTTAGTCTTCTAGTCTTATCAGATTTATTCTTGCTTCATCATCTTGACTAGTCTTTATTAAGTCTAGCGTTGACTGAGAAACATACATATGTAGTCAGCTTCTTTTCTGTAGCTATCTTTCTTTCTTAGCATTTATCTTCTAGTTAAATGACATCTCTATCTGACTCGCTCTAGGCAGATTTCTAACAAGAATGATGATAAATGTTGAAAGAAATTATGAGACATATGATCAGAAGTTTCTAGTCATAGTAGCGATGTTTAAACACTGATGACACTATGTGAAAGACAATTATTATACTGTTGAAGTTCTGACTGATCATAATAATTTGAAGAGTTTTATGAATGTTCAAAGATTAAATGAAAGACAAGTCAGATGAGTTATAAGATTGTTAATTTGCAACTTTGAAATAATATATAAATCAGAAAAGACAAACTTAATCAATGCATCATTGAGATGATCTGACTATAAGAATGAGAACATTTCAGCGAATCATTTGCTGCTTTTTGCAGCGAAAGCTGACTAGAATAGAAAGTTTAAATAGCTTTATATTCGTAGCAATCAGAGAACTATACTGTATACAAGTGATTAACGATGTCGAGAAGACGTTCGTTCACAGTATAAGTATGAACAAATATTCAGCAAAACATGTCAAGAGCAGACTGCAAGATGAAACTCATTGATGAACATAAGTGATTAATGATGTCAAAAAAATGTTTGTTCACAGTGTCAATAAACGAAGATATTCAGCGAAACATGTCAAAAGTAGATCACAAGATAAAATTTACTGTACATGAGTGATTAACGAAGTCAAGAAGATGTCTGTTCACAATGTCAATGAAAACATGAATACATGTTCAGCAATGCATGTCAGAAGTATGCTGCTGAAGATCATGCTTTTAACAATGCAAGAAATGCATCTAGATGAAGTACATTTCTTAAGAAATAAAATTTCTCAATTTGAATCAATAACTTTAAAGAGCATAAACATTGAAACATCAACTTATAGAAATCAAAACGTAGTTAAGAAACAGCTTAATTCTGTTGTTGAAACTGTTGATTGCAAACAACTCATTTCACATGTAATTGTCAAAGTATTGACTAAACTGATTACGTTGAATCAAGTACTCAAGTTTAACTTAAGTACTCAACTTGAAAAATGTTAAATCAAGTTGAAAGATTTTTGAATTCAAGTCGCGTCAAGTTGAAAAGTTGAACTCAAGAACTTGAATCGAGTTGAGAAACTTAATTCAACAACTCGACTCAAAAACTCAATTTGATTCAACAAGATATTAGACAGATGTAAATAACTTGATCAAACAGTCTTCATTAGTTCTCTTCATAGCTTTCTACCATGTTTTTTCGTCATGACTCTCTATCAAAGTCAAACAATCTTCATGTTTTCTTGTCATGACTCTTTATCATGACTCTTTATCATGACTCTCTATCATGACTTTCTATCATGACTTTCTATCATGACTCTTTATCATGACTCTTTATCATGACTCTTTTTTATGACTTTCTATCATATAGTCTTCATGTTTCTCGTCATGACTCTCTATCAAAAAGATAATGCAAAAAGATAATGCAAAAGCAAAAAATCGGAAAAATTTCTATATTTAGCTCTCTTGACATCAAGCTTAAGTTCTTGACGAGTCAAGTTGAATTGACTCAATTTTCAGTCTAGTTGAGTCACGTCAAGTTGAAAATATGAGCAACTCGACTTGAATCAAGTTGAAAATGTGAGCAACTCAACTCAATGTCGATTCAAGTTCAAAATGTCAACTTGAAACTCAACTCAATGATCAGTTTAGTATTGACAATTCATGAAACAATATACAACTTCAGTAGTAAATTTATAATTGAACTCATTAAAATCTTACAGCAAGAAAATAAATTTGCTGTGAGATTAAAAGCAGATGAAACGATGAGTATATGAAAGAGTGACGTTGCAGCTTGAACATTGAATAGTCAAGAAATGATAAAATACAATGAATTATTGTATGTTTTAAAAGATTTTTCTGTCAGAGAAAAACTGTTAAAACGTCATCATGATGATTTGTTAGTGAAACATTTTGATGTTGATAAGATCAGCGAGCTATTAAATTGCAAATATTACTGAAAAAGTATGATCAAGAATGTCAAAGAGTATATAGATACTTGTAACATTTGTCAGAGAGTAAAGATGAAACATCATCTATCATATGATGAGTTGAAATCATTACTTCAATTCACAGATTCATGAAAAGAAATCACTATGAATTTCATAACAGATCTGTCATCTAGTAAATGAAAAGAAGTCATGTATGACTCAATTCTCATGATAGTTGATTGCTACATGAAAATGACGCGTTATCTGTTTACAAAGAAAACTTTGACTGTCATAAAGTTAGCAGAGTTGTTCTTCAAGAAGATTGCTTTAAGATATGAGATCTTAAGTGATATAATTATTGATAAAGATAGTTTATTTATCAGTTGTTAGAGACAGCAAGTATATCGCTGCATTGCTCACGGTTTGCTTTCAAGCGTGCTGATAGCTTATAGGCTCGATCAATGAGTGTCAATAAAAATCATAACAGCAGATAGGACAAACCAGTCTCGGGAACTTCACAATTTACGAGCACTGGCAGAACACACGAAAGAAAGTCTATGCGTCGAATATATTGTTCAACTACTCGACGATTTCCTTCATCAAGGTTCTAATGGATGTCATCAGTGTCTCGTATTCGAACTGCTTGGCCCTACTATCAACATAATCGTGAATGACTACCATGAAGAAGGGGAACGGCTCGATACGGAAACTGTTCTTAAAATATAGAGGCAATTGCTGCATGCTGTTGTATTTATACATGCGGCCGGCTATGCACACGGAGGTAAAGTCGACCAGAATCTTCTTACCTCCCAGGCAAAGCAACTTTCTATGCCTGGAGCTAATTTTTTGCAGACCTTAGCGCTAGAAACCTTGCCTTCGCGTCCAGTCGCCTATCTCATTCATCTGAAGAGAAGCTTTTCGAAATACTTGGGCTCCCGGAATCGGAAGATTTAATTCGATTAGATGGCGAACCCCTCGGAGAAGGTATCCCTAATCAGCTGGTCAAATCAGTAGGATGGGTTGGTTGGCCAGATGAAGACGATGAAGATATTCGGGTTATCGATCTAGGAGAAGCATTTCTTCAGAACGCCGTGCCTCAAAGGCTTGCCCAACCGTGCCAACCTAGTGATCTGCAAGCTCCCGAAACGATTTTTACCAGCAGGTTTGATTACAGACTGGACTTGTGGCGTGCAGGTTTAATAGTGAGATTTCCGCCAACTACACCTTGAGAGATGCCAACTAACGTCTGCTATAGATTTATTATCTCACGTTCGGAGCATTGCCATTCCAATGGTTTAGAAACGACACTTTAGTTGCATCGATGATCGACTTTGTGGGAGAGTTACCTCTAGAATGGCAGCCAAAATGGGAACAGTTAAGAGGAGATATCAAACTGGGAGAGAAAGGGCAGCGCTCGAAGTCGACACTGGAACAGAATTTTGAGTGACATGTCAGCGAACCAGATTTGAAGGTTCTCCTTCCGGTGATCAAGGGGTTGACAAGGTTCTTGCCGGAGGATCGCGTTTCGGCATCGCAGGCCCTTGATTTAATCAGGGATAAATGTACCGATCGAGATAGCAAAGCATCAGACGATGAGTTGGTATTCAGATCATGATATACTACGTCTCTGATTTAAGGGTCTAACCGAACGACCGCCACCATTGTGCCGGCACTATGATCTAATCGGAGCATAGGGCCACTCTTGATGCCTTGAAAAATTACTTCTTGTATCCTACCCCTATTGTTTCCCTCCCGAGTAAGGACATCCAGAATCTTCTGATTGGCCGAAGGAATTTAGTCAGGAGTAGTTCGTATTTGTAGACGTCAGAGGACAGCTAGAAAGCCAAGAAAAGGCGTGGAGCTTCCCGTTCCTTATTGCTTTCCATCCCCTAGCATTTCTCATTTCCTGCGGCTCTCAATCCCCTGTGGCTTATACGCATAAAGCCGAGCCAGGGCCGGAACTTTGTTTTTCTTTTTCCGGCCCCGGCTCAACTTTCTGCATACAATAATGCTAACCATGAGTTCAAAGTTCTTCTTCTTTAATTTAAATTTGTTTTTCAGCAATCTTATTAAGCTTTTGTACTTAAACTTGGTCACGGATTTTGGTATGGCTTGAAGTCTTTCCAAATGACCAAATTTCGCCCTTGTATTGACCTTCACTCTGGCCAAGTCAAACAAATCATTGGCGGAACGTTGACTTCGTCGGCGCTTGATTTGGAAACAAACCATGTCTCCATCTATCCCGCGGGTCATTTCGCCCAACTGTATAAAGAGCATGGAGTGAGTGGTGGTCATGTGATAATGCTAGGTGTGGGCAATCGTGGAGCTGCCCAGGAAGCGCTCGATGCGTGGCCACAGGGCCTACACATTGGGGGAGGAATAGACGAGAACAATGCAATGCACTGGATCCAGCAGGGCGCTGAAAAGGTTCGCCAAGTCCCGTAGAAATAAACCGGCCAGCTTTGCGGTATTGGACTCAACATCGCTCGAGATAGGTCATTGTCACTTCGTATCTGTTTCCAGACGCAAAGTTCTCTCAAGACCGTCTCATCAGCCTCCTCGCAGCATTGGGACAGGATCGGAACAAGCTCGTTATAGATTTAAGCTGCCGTAAGAAGGGCAGTACTTGGGTTGTAGCAATGAACAAATGGCAAACGTTAACGGAATATGAGATCAATTTGGGTAATTGTCATACCAGTCTTGCTCCTGAGAAATTACTAATGTTTCGCGGTAGATAATCTGCAAGCTCTCGAATCATATTGCTCCGAATTTCTCATTCATGCCGCAGATAACGAAGGTTTACAACAAGGTATTGATGAAGAACTAGTTGGAAAGCTCGCCCTATGGTGCTCCATCCCGGTGACCTATGCTGGTGGTGGGAAGCATTTGGCAGATCTAGATAAGGTCAAAGAGCTCAGCCATGGCAAGGTTGACTTGACAATAGGAAGTGCTCTCGATATATTTGGCGGCAGCCTAGTGACATTTGAAGAATGCGTAGCTTGGAACAGAAAGCAGTCTTAGTTGAATTCATGAGCCGCCTTAACCATATTGAAGCATTGGTCGATCTGATTTGGTCGGTACATGGGTTACTGACTGCAGGATTCTCCTTCTTTCTGCATATACACCGAATAAAACATACGTTCTACTCCGCTAGAGCCATAATTGACCAAGATATCAGAACTAATCAAAGGGAGGATCCTTTCATTAGGGCGGAAAAATAAGGGAATATCAAAAGGTTGTAATTTCTAGCGTTCATCAACGACGTATGATTATGTCAGAATTGGGAGGGTACTGGTGATTTCATTCTGGCGTTTCGTGACATTTTCAAAACCGAATGTCTCTATACTACTGAACTGGAGGAGGGCATTCTTGTTATCGCTGAAAGTACTTATCTTGTTCACTGAGGTTTGTTAGAAGGCTTCCTTAATGCTCAACCCGAACAATACCAATGGTTGTGCATATGTGGCACTGCAGTTATGCTCTTCAAGATTACATAGAGTAAAAGCCTTCCTGAGCAGGGCTACAACCAATGTTTTGGATTCTGATTGTTGATTTTATTCATCAAGCGCTGTTTCACCAACCACCTCGTTGCTCTCCTTGCCATTCACATCCAAGTGTCTGAGTCTTGTATTCAAATCTGGCACACTGCTAGCGGCGCTGAAGGCTCCATTTCTACCTTTCCCTTTCCTTGCTCCTCTCTTCGCCTTCCCCGCCCCTTCCAGCGTCAGCGGCGCCTCCATAACCCACCTGGCAACGGCTTCCGCCCTCTCAGTACTGATCGGATACTCCTTTCCGTCCTCCTGCGCCCACCGTTTTGGTGTTTGGCCAGTGTGCCCTAGTTCCTCCCTCCTTTGCTCCTCGGCTCGCCATTCTCGAGCAGAGACGGCAGCTTGGAAACTCGCTTCATCGTGGACACGTTCGTCCGCCAAGGCCTCCATGATCGCTTCGTGCCGATGCCGTTCCTTTGCCTCTTCCTCGCTTTCGGCCTTCGTGGGCACTGAGACATGACCTGGCAAGGGAGCAGGGGCGCACAACGTCTCCCACGATTGCTGTAGTCCGATCCAGTTGCAGGCGCGGCGTACGACTTCGGTCCAATCTGCTCGACTTGGAGAGCGGGCGGCGAGGAAGATTGGGTAGCCATCGCACACTCGGGCGAGACGAGCGACCATGTTAGCGTGGCGGAGATGTTCTTTAGGGGAGGTTTGGATCAGGGCGTGACACAAGAGTAAGGAGTGGAGAGCGTCAGTAAGGAGAGGATGGTAGGTGACTGCTTCGTGCTGTTCTGAGTGGGCTAGGAGCTGGTTGGCCAACCCGTCTTTGCTGATTTGCTGGGACGTCTGTTTTCGCGGAATCAGCGCTTGGGATACACTCGGGTATGGTGGTAGGTTCGCTGGGGGAGAAGAAGAGAAGAGAGAGGACACAATATGCACTTCTGGTGGTGGAAGCGATGAATATGTGTTTGTATTGGTAGATGTACTACTGCTGCGGTGATGGCTGTCATTGTGCTTGTAGGAGATCAATCCATCTGACAAGGCTCCATTGCTGAGACTTGAATTACCGGACATGTCAAGTAAACGGTTTGTATAGTGGCCTCTAGGCTTGGTGGAGCTTTTTGTAGCGGCGCCAACTTTTTGAAGGTATTCTTCTGAAACGTCGGCCGGTAGTCCTGGGGTGTATTCAAAGTTTGATAAAAAGCTGGAATAGTCTCTCAGTGCTCTTTTCGCATTGGCCTTGACCGTTTTACGTGCTTCTAGCCGTCGTCCGTAGGCCTCATTGATTACAGAGCTCTCCACCGGGTCTGCCAGGGCGTCTGACGGCGAGAGGTTTTCAGGCGCGTCCACGACTTCTTCAAGTCCGTCAAGGGCATCATGGACATGTTGGCAGGCTAGAGTGAGATAGACTCCGGCCCTATGAAATAATAATTGGGGCTCCAGACTGTTTGGATGGCCTTCTTCTTCTTCTAATTTCCCGTTCCAATCTCGAGCGTTGCCATTTCTCCTTTCCGCTGCGCCTAAGGTATTTGCTAGCACTATCTGCCCTTGACCAGAACTATGTTGAGCAGAGTGACGACAAAGGGTAAGAGCTTCAGTCAGATCTCGGGCCGCACCTACAAAGTCGTCCTTAAAAATCCGAGTAATAGCCCTAGTTCGTAAAGGGGCACTTTCTGTCGGTCGATCTTGAATTACCTCATCTAGCGGTTTCAACATAGTACACTGAGCCAGCATTCTGGAAGGGATTTTTTCATGAAAGAAATGAACGTATTTGGCGTCACTATCATTCGCACTTCGTTGTAAGACTAGCTTTGCAACCTCTTCAAGAGATGAAGCTGACTGCATGGTCGCTACACTGGCAGCAATTTCGTCCAGATAATACGCATGGGAAAGCTTCTGAGTCGCATGCTCTCTCATTCGATGCTTCCTTTCCCTGCTCAGCTTCGTACGGGCCCCTCCTCCGCCTAGTCCTAAACCTAAAGCAGCCGCACCTCCTCCTCCAAGTATGCCGTTACCTGCGTTCAACGAATTGCTCAACGAAGATGATGTTGTCCCATTGGATGCTCGAACAGCAAGATCGGTCGCGTCTTCAACGAGACGGCGGACCTTGATCAGGTCAAAGAAGACCGCAGGGTCGATTGGACGAGGGCGCGGCGAGGCGTAATTGCTGTATGCAAGGGATTCTAAGACTTCTGGGGGCAATTGAAGCCAAGGGCCATGATAGGAAGATATGTATTTCCAATGCTTATTGCGACATATTATCAGTGCAGATGTCGTGGGTTCAGAGGTTTCAGCTTTGCTTGTTGTTGCTGAAGGCTTGTCGATAGTCGCTGAAGGAGTACTGGAAGATTGACAGAGCACAGGTCCATCCCGATAGTCCTCGTCACTGATGCCTACAGTATTGGTAGGCTTCTTCCTTTTCGTCATGCTGCACAAGATTGCTGACTCTGAATTCAGTAGATTTCATAACACGTAGTTGGTAATATGCCGGAGATTTCAAACGCCAAAGATGCTAGGCGCGGTGGCGCCTATCGCCTAAATATGGCTACCTTAGCGGGGTATGAGTGTTAAATCTAAGGTGTACAAGGCTACAAGCATAATGCACGGTTCCTTTTCGTACACTTCTTGTACGTGGAAAATATAATTCCCCTGTTTGTATCAGCTTTTAGAAGAACAACAAGTTTAGTACAAAAATATTGTACTAGATGTTGAAATCTTGTAATGTTGATTAGAATATATCTTTTGAATGTTCGTTTGATTGATCGCTTAAGTCTCGAGCTGTATCTGCTCTGTTTCAGACCGCAAAAATATTGAATACAGTGTGTTTCAGCCCATGAAGTTTAAATAAACTTCAGAATGAATGCTTATATAACGATACTGTCTGTACAAAAAGAATCATTACACAAGAACTGAAGGTTGTGTATAGCGATACGAGTAGCTTGCATCAATGTTTAAACTAGAAATTTAACGGTGTAGTTACAAACTTGTCAAATTAATAATCATGTTTCATACACGATCGTCATACTATTACTGTTTTAATGATGATATGATACATGGATTTCTACAGTCTTTATGTCGTCTGTTCATGCTGTTATCCAATCCCCAAACAGTGGGCTGACAGACGAGTGGGTCCGATGACATTTACTACTGTTATCTCCCTTGGAAACCCCAGGGGAAACGATACAACTCAGGGGACGGTATACGCATGATGCTCTCTGGTTGACGTTAAGCAAATGCAACTTGGTCTCATGACCAATGAAGGCAGAAAATGGACTACTAATACGACGAATAGTGGGGACTTTCACTCTTGGTCAAAGCCTTATTCTCATAGACATTGAGTTTTTCCCAATGTAAAAGTACGACACCTTCGCTATGAGAGATCCTGCATTTCGGTCAACTTAACATGGAATATCCTGTCGGAAGCAACAGCCCGACACACAAGCATGTGTGTCTTGGCATATGTGTCTTGAAGTAGTTTCAGATCAAGAAGCTTGATTCATACCATCACCGTAGCTGGTCCGACATGTTTAATGTTCTCGTAGTTTTGGTAGTATCTGGCTACGTCTTGCCGCGTGTACTTCCCATGGGCCCAGCTCGCCAAATCTAGTACCAAAGGACTCCAGTGTCTTATCCAGAGAGTCCAGACAACTTATGGCCCTATTCACCATTTGCTCGGGCCTTTCACTGCGCAGATTGGGCAATGCTGTTATTGGCTCAGCATCCTGAAGACTTTGTGGTGCAACGACATTAGATAGTGGATTAGGGTCCTCTTCTAGAATATCCAGAAATCTTGAGGACACGTAAGCGGCACGTTGCAGGTCGTGGAATGTCCAAAACGCGAATTCGGCCAGGTCTTCATGGACTCGTGACGTAAGTTCTGCAAATGTAGTAGCACAGTCGAAAATCAATGCCTTGCCGTGTTCAGGCAACGGACCTCTCAGACCGGGGGGCGAGAGGACCAAGATATTACTGTATAGCAGATCGGAGTGGATGAGTCTCCTGATCGGCTCCTTTATTGTATTAGGCATCTTGAAAGCCCACATGTGTAACGATTTTAGAGCCTTAGAGATTACTGGCCAGGCCTGTTCTAGAACTTGAGGACTTGACTGGTAGAGCTCCTGATATGAGCAAGATTGCAACCGTCGAAGTCGAGTCAAATGCACGGCTGCATCAGTTTGATGAAGGAACAGTTGCTTTTCGGGAGTCATTGGCGTCGAGGATAGAGGTGGATAATTATCTAGCGGAGCCACATTTGTGGAATCATCCGTGAACGAGAAAGCTCTAAGATAGACCATACTCACAGATCTGAGGTAATGTTAGAAAATTGATGAACGGAAAGGACTTTCCAAGTGGACACCAACCTGTCAAGTGCATATACCGAGTGGTAAACCCGCCTTCGAAGACTGACGTCTGGGCCTCTCGCTAGTGGGTTGATATGAGAATCTTGATGCAGCCCGAGATCTACCATGGCGCGAGCGGCTGCGCCAATGAGATACCAGCTGTTAAAGTGATGTGGATCCAACATTGCGTATTGGGCGAGGAGAAGTATCGCCTGGATTCCTTGCACTGACCCTGGCTGGACTACCAATTCGGCTCGCTTAAGTGCGAATGCTGCATGACGAACAGCATTTCGATACTGCGTATCGCCTCGCCGGCGAGAGAGAGATGCAAATGCGTTAGCAAGCACCAGCCTTATAATCCAATCATCCATTGGAGTCGCATAGCGACCTCCGTCCTGGTAAACAGCATCCAAAGAACTGAAAATCTTTATTTCATTTAGGAAAGGGTACAGAACAAAGATGTTTTCTAGATAATGTTGAACGAGAGGAGTAGCTGCACTTCTAGCAGGTAAGGTATCGTGGGTGCAATTGGGCATTCTCTCAATTATAGCTGATGAGAGGACCAGGCGGGCAAAGGACATTTCATTAGTGAATCCATGGAAATCCCTTGCAGTAGCGTTGACCGACCTGCAAATCAGGGTTCGTAAAGGACAGTTCAGACTCCGCTCAGGCCATCACTCACAGAAAGCCAAAATCGGACACTAAGTCATTAACATCTGAAGCTTCCTTTCTTTGATCTCTTTGATCATGGCCGTCAAGATGAATTTTTGGTGATATTGCAGCCTGAGTTGGCAGAAAATCGAGCGTGGGCACAGACGATTTCCTACCACTTGCTTGAGAAAGTTGCTTCTCTAGCTTCTCAACTCGGGCTTCGAGGGAGGAAACATAACATCTTTCCTTTCCTTTGGCAAATTCATCATTCGCATTTGAGCATTGCCCACTTCTGCCAGATCGCTCACACGCTGAACAAGCAGGCAATTTGCCGTCGCATCTGATTTTAGACATTCGACACCTCGAGCATGCCTGGTAATGATAGAGAGTTATGGAAACGTCTTGAAGCTTGCTAATACATGGTATCACTTACAGATACAGGTCGACTAACCCGGAGTAGTGGCGTCTTAACCCTGCTTTCTGTGGTCATATTTACAAGGACGAAGATGATTCGAAAACCGATTCTTTCTTCGGATAGCGCATCAACGTACATGAAGGAGAGAACATAATATTACGAATACTGAGCGCAAAGCCAAACCCGGAAAGTGAGACCAATTCTTGTAGTGAGATGATTACTGAAGAATTACCTGTAGACTGAAGTAGGTAAGTAAATCACATTAGCTCGGCTGGTGTTGCCGAGAAAAACAGGAAGTCTGTCAAAATAACTGGCAATCAACCAGGATCGCTGAATCACTCAAATACCGAGAGATTTTCGCGGTACGCAAGCTCAGTAAAGTACACAAACATCGATATGGTTCTCCGATTGTATTGTGAGTTATTTGTAAGAAAGTGGTCGTCAAGGACCATCGGGAATCGAACGACCTTACTGTACCAGTTATTTTGACATATTCTACTGCTCCGAATGTTGCGGCGCTTCCGCTAGGACAAGCGACTTCCAAGATTGGAGGAACGAGGGGAAGCTCTAAGCCTCCAACCAATTTCCGACAGCATGGAATACTCGTCAGTCTTGAGCTCTGTGGACACAGATACTATTCGAAGATTCTTCCTCGATCATGCACGCGATCGTGGAAGATGAAGCTGTGTAAGCAGTTGAACAGTCTGGGCCACCGGACATTCTTGGTGGATGATATTCCATGGACACTTCACAGATCGCCATCACTCGTCTGAGCTCTGATAAACAGGGTAGCGGGGGGAAGGAGGTAGACAGATTCAGCCATGGAAGCCGTGAGGTCGTGGAATTAAAAGTGGCTCACACGTTGAGTGCTTGTACGAGGTGTAGGAAGGTGAGGCACTTCCCTTGTTAGCTCACATCGGGCTTGTCGCCTGATCGATCGCTCAAGATTCGCAGCGGAAGAGCAGGTGTGATCCCGGCCTACCTCGTTGCGTCCCATGTGAGCAGCACAATGCGACGTGCGAATACTTCGACATCACCAAGGGCAAGAAGGTGCCTAGGACGTATGTCATACATTTGCAGAATAAGATTACAGAACTCGAAACAGAGCTTGCCCGGATAGCCTCTGAAGATAAAGCAGCTCCTGATGCCGAGGCCATCATGCGTGGTGCTGGCCTTGTCAGGTTTAAGGAAAATGACGAATCCAGGTTCCTGGGACCTTCAAGTGGAATTGCCTTAACCCGTCTGGTCATGGAGCTGGCAAAGCAAAACACATCTAGCAAACGAATCAGAGAGATAGTACCGGATATGAAAGCTCAGCAGATCAAAGACTACTTCACACAGGAGAGCTCAAAACCTACATCGAAGGTCTATCCATTAATCAGTAATGTTGCCGCACCTGAACTCCCCACACGGGAATTGACGGAGAAGCTCGTTGAGATCTTCAATCACACAGGTATAGACTCCTTTGTTAATCCATAAGAAAAGACGGCTGACAAGTTATAGCCCAGTACCTACTACCGACACTTCACGAGCCTTCTTTCCGGGAAGATGTTGAGGATGTGTATCACGGGTCTCGGGAAGCTTACAAGAACTTTACTTTGCGAATGGTCATAGCTATTAGTATGCAGAAATTGGACACTAAATTTGCGGGTCTCGCGGATAGCTATTATCTCGCGGCTTTGCCTTATCTTGCGCTTGCTATGGAACCTATGAACCTTGGTACTCTGCAATGCTTCGCTCTAATTGCTCAGTATTCTCAAGTTACTCCTACAAGAACTGCTTCATACTGGATTGTCGGTTCAGCGAGTAGATTATGCCAAGAGCTTGGGATTTCAGAAGAGGCTACCATAGGACTTGCCTCCGGAAGACCACCGTTCAGTGCGCTCGAGATCGACATGCGTCGACGTCTGTTTTGGATTATCACGTCGATGGAGATGGGTCTTGCTCATAGTCTTGGTAGGCCAAGTGCTTTCGGCGCTAGCTTTGACCACATCGACGTAAAACTTTACGAGCCTTTAGATGATTGTTTCATTACCTCATCTGGTGTATTGGCGCAGAATACACCTTCTAACAAAAAGTGTATCTCAATTCACTTCATGAAAATGAGACTACTTCAAGCGGAGATGAGGCGTAAGCTTTACTTGACAAAGCGCTTGGAGCCGAAGGATGATCAAGACCCATGGTTCGTGACAATGCAACAGAAGCTGAAGGATTGGCTTTCAGCAAGTCCCAAGGACGACGAAGGAAGCGGGCTGAACGAGACTTGGTATGTAAAGTTTTTCTATCCGTCTTTCTGGTGAGGCTGTGCGGTATGAGCATGGTTGTAGTTCACGAGAAAACAATCATTAGATTCCCAGTTCTCGGCAGGACGACGTTCTTGGAATTGACTTGCTTCAAAGGTTCCGGGGCCGATGCAACGTCATGATGGTCATGCTACACCGACCATCGCCACAGATTTCAGAGCCATCCATTGTTTCGGCGCAAATCTGCTTCGATGCGGCCAGTTTCAATATCGGGATGCATAGGCAGCAGATCGCCACGAAGTCTGTAGACTTGACGTGGATCTTCACCCAGTCGCTTTTTATGGCGCTTAATACTGTTCTGTGGAGTGTTTCCTATGCGGAAGTCCGTAAAGATCATTCAAAGAAGGAGACAGAGAAGCTTTTACGGACGGCTCAAGAAGGTATTCGTTTGGCTGCAGAGCGCTGGCCTGGCGTCCAATCGGCGCTCGCGCTCTATGACCGTTTAGGTGCGGCATGTCTCAAAGCGTACGAGTGCGAAAACGTTACATTTCGCCTGGCTGGGTCCTCTTCTTCCAGATCGTGGCCTGGGAACACACAAGCTACTCCCAGACACCACCAGACTTTTAAATCTTCAGCTACGACGGGTTTCACGTCGTCTACCCACAACGACTACTATGGCGACGGTTCATCCTCCATGAGCTATCTGGTTCAGTTTGACCACAGGGCACAGCCACAGTCATACTCCTCACCAGGACGCTCAGAAGATACCTTCACTGACTCCGACAAATCTGACACTAGTCGAAGTGACAAGTTACGACTGCCCACCTTCACCACGCCGTTCGACCAAACCTTGGCGTATAATGCATTCCCTACGGCAGTACCAGATCTACGACCTTGGGCGCTGCCAGCACAGCAGGTCCCTGAACAGTCTTTGGGTTTCATCGGCGATCAGTATCTACAATACTTCCATGCTCCCTACGTTCACCACCAGTCTATTCGTCAATTAAGCCAGGAGGAACAGATGGAACTCATGCACAATCTCGAAACAAACGGATTGCACGGTGGTACTTAAAATGGTTCAGGTTAGCTGCGGACGTTTCTCGAAGTGCTCGGTATGGAATCTGAAGCCTCTTACCCACAATAGCAGCTCTTTCCCTGAAAGTTCCAACTGTAGCCGCCACAAAAAAAAGTGGAACGGGCAAGTGGTTACGCCAGGTGTTGAAAGCAAGCCCAACTATTACTCATCGCCCTTCAAAGAAGAACTCGAGTCCTCTATTGCCTCATTGCATGGATTCGCACCATACCTTTGAAAAATCACCCTATATTTGCTCTCGGCCACTGGACTGGTGAGAAACTTACACGTAGCGAAGTATCTGGCTCTAGGACGCTGAACCTCATTGTACTATGAATCTCGAATATGATTCTTCTAACTGATGGGTGAAACACTCTCGTACGTCGCTACCCTATACCTTTTTAAGGTGGCTTTGTAGTCCTCGAACGTTTCTTACGAGGAGTCGCTGGCTCGGACACACGAATTTGAACGGCTCTATATTTTCATAACTTCTCGATTCCAACCACATGTCCTTTCGCTGTAGTTCTTCCACAATTTCATATCCCAATCAACCCTTTTTCTCCCGAATATCTTTAACCCCACCCTGCGCATGTATTCCGCGTAACCAGGTTAAAAGTAGCTCAGACTTGCCTTTAGCCACTTCAAAGTCAGCATCACGATCCTCAACGCCAACCATCTCAAAGCACTGCCATAACCCGATTACGTTCACCCAAAAAGGGCTTCAGAAACACATGGCGAGCAGAGCTGGTAGATGTAAGTTATGAGGTTGAAACGCGACTCAGCAGTATCTGTAGGGCTGGCATACGCCGGCCCTGGTCATCATTGCCATCATATCTTTGGTCACTATCCCAGCACGGGAAAATCGGCCCCACTCTGGAAACCCCCTTACGTAGCGGAAGACGGGAACGCGGCTAATATCTCGGCGTTAAGGTTGATATAGCTTTTTCCAAACGAGTGCTGCTGGATATTCCGCTCTCCATGGGTGATCAGGAAAGCCGATCGGTGCCCTTTACCCTACCAAACCCCATTTTCGCGGTCCTGGCTCCGAACTGGATTGCTCTTTTCTTTTCGATGGCCACATTCTCCATTCCGAGTTTCCATGCCACCAGCCTCAGAATCTTCTTTCCTGGCTCCAGTACTGGACCATCATCTCCCGCCAACCCGGTCTCACTAACTACAGTCTCCCCAAACCCGCATTTCTCCCACACCCGCCGCTCCAGCGCCCAACTCACCAGATCCTCGTCAAGATACGGGTACCGCGCCTCCCTGCCCCAATGTGAGATCACTCGGTCGTCACGTCCTAGATTACGTTTCCCTAGCCGCAAGAAATCGAGCTCAAGCTCAGCCAGGAGACCTTGATACCCTCGCCGGTTGAAAGCGATGGCATGGCGGGTATAGCCTGCGAATAGCTCGTCGGCGCCAAGACCAGAGAGAAGCACCCTGGCTGGTGTAACATAAGGTACGATTGCACCTGTAACGCTGTTACGGACCATACCACGACCACGCGCAGCGAAGTAAAGAGCGCAGGCTATTGAGAGGTCCATCTCCGTGTTGTGAGGATGGATCAGAGAAATTATTTGAGCGCGGTGAGCTAGTGTTTCGGAGTAGGGAATATCGATACCAACGAAACGCCATGTCCGGCCAGGACAGACGCGGAGAAGCTCGGCATGGGAAGAAAGACCGGTCTTACGATCTGGACAGACGGAGTAGGGTGATGACGCACTAGAGTCAAGTTGAGAAGCATTGGTTCCCGCTGCTTTGATGACTCGTGGATTCTCGAACGCTACGTTGAGAAGATCAACCTCACACTCTTCGGGAAGGAGATTGTGGACAAGACGTGCTAGCATGGTGCAGTCGAGTCCACCAGAGAATAGAATAGCGATTCGAGCTGAATTGTCGGTAGCTCCTGGTAGGACAGGGACATGCTTTACTCGAGGGGATATTGACAGCAACAGCTTTTGTGTAAGCTCGATTACGGCTGGTGAGTCGAGTTGCAGCGGCGGTGGTCGTATGGTGGAGCTTTCTTTGTTCAGTTCTGGGAATGGTGATCTCTGGGAATCAGTCATTATAATGATCGAGCAAAGGTGCGAGCGCATCGAACCAAGCAAGGGCATAAACCCGAACCGTCTTCCTCTTTCGACCATGGTATACGCTTGAGCACATAATCCTCGTTCTCACTATCGGTTCGGCCTATTGTAAGATCAAGCATGTAGATACCATTAGCCTCCACTTCACTCCAAGCATCAGAGACAGACCCATCACAGATGCTTGATACTGTCAAATTACCATCTTCAGCACTCTTGTATAGTAATGACCGCCGTCCTAGGATGTCCCTCCCGTAAAAGATGCGTTGATGTCTTGCATCATAGAAGACAAAGGCATATGGTCCAGACAAACAAGTGATGATATTGATCACGGCTTGTAGAGTCTCAGCATATGCAATCGATCTATCATCATGTCCCACGGTATTATGCTTCGTAGCTTCAAGAAGCAGACTGAAGATTGGCTGCACGTCGTTCCCGCCAAAGATTGTGCCATCGATCTTCCAGACTTCTCCGTTCCAGCATAGAAGAGAACCCGAAAACGGGTCTTCCAGTGGCTGACGCACAACTTCGTTCCCTCGGAGCGATAGAACGGTAGAAACGAGAGTCAGATGGAAGACATGCATCAAGGTACTACCAGCACATTTAGGTACTTCAAGCCTCAATTGTACACCCTGCTGGTCGTCTGGACCCCGCCGTTTAAGGCAATCAAGGACTCCACTGGAGGGAGGAAGATTGTTCTGACGGCTACAAGAGAAGAATATGCCACACATACTTTAAGATCGCGGTGTTGACCGTAAAGTAAGAAGGGAGGGTCAGGCGAAGAAGTGAAATAAATGGTCAAGGAGGAAGAGCTCTGACAATCCAGCACTGACCGACACATACCACCGGATAAACATAGTAGATAAGACCTTATGATCCTTATCCTTCTAAAGCAGTGAACTAGGTGAATTTTTGCCAGCCCTATGATAGCTCCGCTAGCTCCGTTATGATCCAACAGGGCCAAGCGTATGCCAAGACCTATGTAAGAGTGAGACTTCACACTCATTTTCCAAAAGATCATATGAAATCTTCCCTTAGCTCAGGCACAGGCTTGGACAAGGCCTATATTGTGCTAAATGGAAGATTGCTGTTCCGGTACTGCTAATCGCTTTGCATATGATACCTAGATCAACACCTAGACCCAAAAGCATGCTGATTCATGTCTTCTAAAGGAGGGCTACCCAATTCTACTGTTGCGACGCTATGTTTGATACGCACCATGTCGAAACAATGGTGGGGAATGGAGAAGCCAGTACTACGGGAGAACACATCGATGATGAGGATGGGAATCTGAGGTCCAATGGCGACCAGAAGGGACGTCCCAAGCATAATTTGAAAACTCCTCTGCAGCTTCCGGGATCGACCCAAGAGATCCTAGATGCTCATGGAAGTTATGACGGTGAAAGCGCTGGGGAACTTCAAGTAGAAGAGTTGGAACTAGAAAGAAAGGCACAGGAGCTATCGTTGTCTGCATCCCATACCTCCTTGAATTCAGGCACTCAAGATGCAGCGGCCTCCTCTAAACCTACCAAGTATGATGTAGTACAGTCTCTGCTAGACGAATCCCACAACGATTCCGTGTCCACAGCCTCAGGACCCTCAGTGTCTATTGCTCGTGTACCTTTCAATGTATCTACTTCCTTACTTCTTCGACCCGATGCGGAAGAGCACTACAAGATTCCCGTTACGTCTTCAAGAACATCAACTGATGGGGAATTCGATAGCAAAGATACAGAAAGTGCTGAAGAGCAAGCAGACGGAGGCTCGACGTCGGAGATACAGAGCATTATGGACCAATTTGATGAGGGTGGAGATGGCCCTGACGAGGAGGAAGTCATGTCACCTAGACTCGAACTTGCAGCTGGGTTTTTAGGAAGTCCTATACATCCTCCTCCCAGGAAATCAAGCCTTGAGCCCGTAAATGCCGTGAATCCAACGGTAGAGCAAAGTTTTTCAGAAGAGACTGTGTTCTCACCTCAATCCACCGGTGCTTCGCCTCAAACACTGGAGAACTCTAGTCTTGGAAGCTCCGCTAAATCATACTCTTTGCGAAGTTCGAGCTTGCCACAATCTGCACGCTATGCCACCGAAGACGGACTTGTGATCCCGTCCCCAGTGTCTCTGCATAAACCACTTCCACCTGAGCCTGGTTCTGAACCAGATTTACCTTTTGACTTTCATCGCTTTCTCGAACAGCTGCGTCACCGGACTGCAGATCCGGTTGCTAAGTTCTTACGTTCGTTTCTTGTCGAATTTGGAAAGAAACCGTGGATGGTTCATGAGCAAGTAAAGATCATCAGTGATTTTCTAGCTTTCATAGCAAACAAAATGGCTCAGTGCGAAATCTGGCGGGGAGTCTCGGATGCCGAATTTGACAACGCCAAGGAAGGCATGGAGAAGCTTGTTATGAACAGACTATACTCTCAGACCTTTTCACCTGCTATTCCACCGCCAACTTCACTTCCAGGGTCTAAAGGTAAACGGAAAAACATGGAGAAGACCCTAGGGCCGGGGAGAAAAGGCCAGCATCAAGAGGACATTGAGCGTGACGAGATACTGGAGCAGAAAGTGCGTATATACGGGTGGGTGCAAGAAGAACATCTTGATATTGCGCCCGTCGGTGATAGTGGAAGAAGATTTCTGGTTCTTGCTCAGCAAGGTATGCTACCATACTACCTCCGCATACGACATATTTGGCGCTTATCTGGTATTAGAGCTTCTAAAGATCAAGACCTATCGAGCTCCTCGAGATAAAGTCATCTGTGTTCTGAATTGTTGCAAAGTCATCTTCGGTGAGGAAGGCCTACTTAGCGATAGACAGGGCTAATATCGTAGGACTTCTACGAAATTCACAATCGGCAGATACTTCAGCAGACTCATTTGTGCCGCTGCTGATATATGTTGTACTTCGAGCTAACCCGGATCACTTGGTCTCAAATGTTCAGTATATCCTTCGATTCAGGGACCAGGACAAATTAGGCGGAGAAGCAGGTTACTATTTATCTTCGCTGGTACGCACCTTTCATCAAAGTCCTCTCAACCCTGGACTGGGCTGATGTGGAGATATATCAGATGGGTGCAATTCAATTCATTGAAAATCTCGACCGAACTAACTTGACTATCTCTGATGAAGATTTCGAAAAGAACGTCGAAGCAGCAGTTTCAGCAATCACAGAGCGGCATAAAGAGCATGTGCCGCAATCGCCCCGTCATCCACGTGTCTCCGACAAGTCGGCATTGAGTGAACCGGAAATCGTGCCTCAGAGCTCTGTAGAAGTGGAGTATGCGACACCGCGAAGGTCCACGTCCTCACGTCGTGTAATAGACAAATCTGTTGGTTCTGATGGCGAAAATACCGCCGTGGGTGGTTTGTTACGTACTATTCAGCGGCCATTATCTAGCCTAGGACGAATGTTTTCAGAGGAACCGCCTACCCAACATTCAGGTGCTACCAGCCCGTTCCCGCTAGGGCCACAGCCGAGCCCGCCTCGATTGTCTCCAGCAGTATTCCAGCCACCTCGAGACAGCAACGAGACAAGACGATCTCATGAGGGAATTAGAAAATCCGAGGCTGGAAGGAGACAAACTGCTGGACTCAGCGCAGACCAGACTGCACGCCAAGCTAGCACCGAAACGGCCGAGGCCCAGAGACTGCTCAGAGTCGAGCACAACAATGTTGTAGAGTGAGTATTACTCAATATTTATCTGGCCTGGGCTGATACGTTCCGTCAGAACTCTGACCGGAATGTTCCCGGATTTAGACAAAGACATCATAGACGATGTTGTACGTGAGAAGCAGGGCAGGTGTGTAGTACCCTCTTATGACCTGCACCAAGGCGGAGCTTACTGACGACTTGATATCCAGGGTGGGTTTGGCAGTAGATGCCTGTCTTGCGCTCAGTTCCTAATCGGCACTGGTTACGAAACGTCTACGAAAGCCTCCCTATGGTCCTGACTTTTCTATGTAACTGGGCTCGCATATTTGCTATTTTCGTCCTGCATACCCTGGGGAAAGAGCAGCCTTGGATCGCATTAGCGTCAGCATTGACCAAGCATTGATGACACCAAATACTTTGGAGACGGCGTTTACCTTTTTATTCGGCTTCCACATCAGGAATTCGATCATACCATAGAAACCCACAAATCCTAAGACTGCTGAAACCGATGCGTAGTCCTGCGGGTTTAAGCAGAAGCAACTGTATTCCACGCAATTTTTACACGAGAGACTGGTTTAACGACTGTCCATTACAATAGCCTTGAAAGGCTATCTATCTACTGGCACAGAATCCCGAAGTCGGCTTTGTATTGTGCATCGATATCGTCGCAGTAAGTTCACTTTTCTCACGATATCATCCTCTGTTCGAGGTGATAAGTACCAATTCTTGGTAAAAGACTGCTATTCTACATCAGCTGCTTACAGCAATCAAGGCAAGCCTTCACTTACATCGTTGGACAGGCATTATCGAAGTTTGCCGCATCCAAAGCATTGCCAACTTTAGATATATATCCATCTCTATCAAGGTATCTAGAGATCAATGGGCACCTGAGGGGGCCGATTGAGTCTCGAGCTCCCAGTAGCTTTTTGTTAGTGTCATCTTTCTTGATCTCGAGGACTCATATTACTGTGGCATCACATATACGTATATCGGTCTCAAATTCATGAGGTTTGAGGCAACAGAAACGGAACAAAGGGCTCCCAGGCTAGTCTGTTTTGTTCCTATCTTCACCGTGCCTAAAGCGAAGCATAAAGCAGGTCGGTCGCATAGAATGCTAACATTTTCGAGATCAACCCGCCTTTTCGCTCTTGGCTATCATCAAGCAGTGGTGGAGTAAGTGCTATCAATACTTGCTCATACTGTAAATCTCAACAGGCAATCGGATTCTCGTTGCTCTAATGCGGACGAGGCTGCGATGGCGAAAAGATGAACTTCCAAGTCTCTGAAATCAATACGAGAAAAGAATGCTTAATTAAGAACATAACATTACCTTATCCCCCGTACCCAATACTATGATGTACCAGACCACCTTCCGACAATTTAGTCGCTCCTTCCTGTGCAAGGAAATCTTGATGGTGCCTTCCTGTCTCTTGGGTTCTCCAGTCTGTCAACAGTGCCCTTAGCTCAGACCAGCACTTACCGATTGAACATCTTGTTTATTTCTACAATTGTCCAGTTTCTGCAATAACATTAGCCTACGAAGAAGGATCAACTCTGACCAACGCACGGACCGGTCGATCCAAGGACAACGATGCCACCCCGGAGCCATCACATTCCATACAAATGATACCTCAAGGAAATCCTGTGGTTAATACAGGCGATCCAGTGGGGTGAAACTAACTGATTAACTCAAGTACAGATAGCTACGTGACCGACGTCTGCTAAATTGAGTACTTTAGCAAAGCCAATTTTCGGTTTTGCGGTCCAGATTGGAAACACTGTGATATGTTTCGTCAGCAGATCGGATGCGAGTCAAGGGTGCCTGTGCCTGGTAGAACAGAGCAACGAAATGGCTAACTAGTGCTCCTTGTGTTCGTCAGATATTTGGCGACATTCAACTTCTTTGATCTTGATCTATGCTATGGTGATATTGTTGTGGTATCTGTTGATAACCCTACGTTCGAGTTTTCCTGTCAGCTCCAGGGGGCTGATGACCGTACCAACAGATCTTGTGAATGCCTGGAAACCCAAACCCCGGGGTGTAAAGGATAGTAAAGGGCCCATAAACCCTTTTACGAAAGTCGTACAGCATCTTTTTGGGACGGGAGGCATTCGAGAACAGGACTCTGCGGAGGTGTGAAAATTACTGGATGATGGCTTGACAGTATACCCCTCGAGCCATCCGGTGACCGAGGTTAGGAAACTTGGGACGATCTCTCCAGACTGTGAGGATCATGCTGAATCACAAACAAGCTTTACTGCAGTACTTGGCTTCTATCTTTCCCAAGTCCTTTGTCAATGAATGGCGATTCTGGAACTGGTGGAGGAAATAGTAAGGTACAGAAGTTGGGAAAGGAACCAGAATTGAAGATCCACTAGCGGGCCATCTCCCTTTGACGCCTTCGCAAGTCAGCAAGATCCGCAGGTCATTGACTCCTCGATCTTTGAGGTCGCTTAAGGAAGAGGATCGAAGATATATGAAGAAGGCTTGTGACGACTCAGAATATGGAAAGACACTTGATCAAGTGTGCTCAGGCCACTTGAGCAATATGGACAAGCGTACGAGGTACAATTGTGTAGCGTGCTCACCCTTGAATGGAATAAAGCTTGCGGAACACTGTAAGCAGCTCGTTGTCAAGGAAGAAATCGCTGTCTATACGATTTGCGGCATCCTCCTTATCTTGGTTCTTTTGGCGTTGGGTTTAGCTGCGCTCTGGCGATGTAAAGATTGAAGGGGATCCGAGAACAGGACAACGAGAACACTTCAGAAAAGTCGCCTATTATCATTGCTAAGAAGCCTTGGTACCGCTTATTCCACACTTCTAAAGCCCCAAAGGTCTCTGGCACTGATCAGGCTGAGATGGGAACCAGCCCCACGAAATCGATCACGAAACAACCTCCCGTCGATGGAGCTTCGTCGATGGGCGAAAATGTTTCGATAATGCCTTCTGTTCATGTTTGTGGTTTATTACTCGACGATGTCGGATCCAATGATCATCGTAAGGAGGATGCAGATACTACCGCAGCACTCCCGATTATCCCCTACATCAAGCTCACGAGTATGGGGTCGCTACATGGTGCCATCGATGCTGCGTTTGAGAGGAAAGGTTCTCATGGTTCGACTCGCTCCAATCTGGCGGATCACACCAATCTTCACGGTTGATTCGCAACGTTGAACCACACTAGGGGCGAGTGTGTTCACATTAAGATGCTCTATCACATCATTTAAGATGCCACGCTCCTAGTCTGGCTTGTTGCTTCGAAAATTCGATTCTCTATACGCATAGCTCTTGTCTTTTTGCTGTCCACGCATGCCTTATCTTATGTGGGCATCGGTACTTGTTTAGTTTGCTCATCGATCCACAGTGATAAACATAGTGGAGACTTGACTTCCTGTCACCTGTGTAACGGAGGGGAAGAATCGTACTTTGACTTGGCTTTGTACTACAGGTGGAGTCATCACTGGCCCGACATGCTTAGATAGATGCCGGAGGTGTGGCGAGTTTACCATCAAATTTTGACTATCACGTACTATCATTTCCCCTACGTCCCGACCTCTGTCCTTAAGGCTATCGATCTTAAACATTGAACGCACTTTTGCTTCCTCCGATTTATCCCGGTTGGCCTTCCATAGCTGAAAGGCCCTTTTCCGTTCTTAATACTATCTACAACTTCAAACAAAGCATAGCCACAACCTTTCCAGACCAACACTTGATCATAGAACCCTTTATTTGGCTTTATCTTTTCTCTTTCTCTTGTACAACATACAGAGTCTTGGATTGTCGGACAAATATCCGTCGCATGACCAAAGCGATATCAGTCAAATTCGTTCCCGTTGAAAGTTAGCTGATAGAGATTTCATACTGTAAGCAACAACAAAGATACCAGATCTGCTAATCCCGAGTCCAAAGTTCACAACCAGCGATAATGGCCGGTGAGATGAAGTCGCAAGCTTGCCCAGAATCAAAGAATTTGTTTCTGCTCAGTGTCGTGCTTTGAAAGTTGTAGGCGTACTAATCCTCGCTCATCCTACTTTGTCCGAAGCTGTAGTGTGATGTTGACTTTCAGATTGAGAGAACGTGGCTGATATCATTGCTAGCTAATTTATTCGTGTTAGAGGATGAGAACATACTGGAGTTGTCAGTGATTGTCTATGAAGGCTAAAGGGCGAAGGGATAGAGTTCGCTCTCCATCCCAGAGGTGGGAATTATTCGATGCATTCGACCAGTTCTCCAGGCACCGGAAACTATGAGCTAGAGATGAGATTCCCTTCATGCGCTAAGAGATGCTAGAAGTTCTTCATTTCATGGACATATTAATGGGTTCTTATAGCGTCTGCCTCATACCTGTGCCAGGCAGCAAAACAATACTGAGTTATGCAATGGCGCGGCAACTTGCAGAAACATTTGTAGAGCCCGAGGACGAACTCCCCTTATCAAAGAAACGTGATCCAGATTCATCAGTTTGCCAGCAGGAGAAGGTTGTCCACACAGTGAGACATGCATTTCCCCAATAAGCATAGGTATGTCTCAGACGTACTCTTACTACTTACTACCTATGAGGCTATGACAGCTTATGATCTTCCGCGCTTTAGTCCTAACCTGGGGGGTGGACCATCGCTTCGCCCGGGAAGCGCTTGTCCGCGCTTAACTCGAGCCTTACGGATGTCTCTAGAGTTTTCGAATCAAGCGTGCAACATAACTAAGGGACAATTCTTGAGGTGTCCAGCATGGATGTGAAACAGTACTATGCGGATGCACCGCCAACAATCGTCAAACTTGCTGTTAAGCCGCACTTCGATGCACTGACTGAACAGCAAAAGCTCTACGCCCATCACATTTCAAGGTCAGTGACACTTAAGATATTCCCTGATGTTCTTTTTTTGCCAGCACCCCGGACATTCGGTGAATGTCCGGTAAATGGAATGCTGTCACAGCTTAAGAAGTGGTGTCTGTTCGGATTGTTATGTACCTAGGTTTAATCATCTCAGGGAATGTTGTCAGCTGCTAGTTTATCCTGTTGCGAATTTTCCTTTCGTTGTTCTCATCACAATAGATGCCGAGATAGCTAGTAGATACTACGATGCTGATCACTAAGCTGGCAGAGCAAGCTTTGTTGGATCCCGTATCATTCTGCGTCAAGTCTCTCCAGAATCCGAAGCCATCTATGATCTCATAATTTCTTTATACCGTTCATGTAATGGCGACTGGACTAGGCTTCAACGAGAAGCTGAAATCGATGATCAGGCTTTAAAGCACTTCTTAGAATACGCAACTCAATTCCTCGGTAATATTGGGAATTACAAGGGCTTTGGAGACTCGAAAATCATCCCAAGATGTTCTCCCGATATATTTGATGCCTTGGTTGTGAAGTCTCCAGAGGCAAAAGAAACTCTAGATAAGTGCAAACCTAGCATATACGCCGACTCCCATAGACCGGGGCTTATGCACCTCGGCTTTCCTGACGCTGGACATCTCTCAAACTACTATCCAGAGTCGCCGCATATTACAAAGCAAGAAATTGAACTACTTGGTGATTTTCTTGCTGTAAAGGAGATTTTGCCAGAAAACACACGGATACGAAAGACAAAAAATGGCAATTTTGAGGTCCTCATTGCCTCTGCCCTTCATAAGCCACCCCCAGAAGGGAGCGATGCCGGGCAGGAGACTGCATGGGACTTGGAAGGACCACTGAAAGGCAAGACAGTTACTCTGGTTTTCGGTGATCACATTGAAGAGATGGCCAAGATCGCGCTTCATATGAAGAAAGCAGGGCGGAGTGCAGCAAATGATACCCAGAAAAAGATGATGGATGAGTATGCCAAATCCTTTGGTAGTGGGTCGCTCAATGCGTTCAAGGAAAGCCAGAAGCTATGGGTCAAAGATATTGGGCCGGAAGTCGAATCTAATATTGGGTTTATTGAGTCCTACCGCGACCCAGCTGGCGTCCGCTCCGAATGGGAAGGCATGGTGGCTATGGTCAACAAAGAGCGCACCAAAGCGTTTCAGAAGCTCGTTGATGCTGCTCCGAGGATGATTCCCAAGCTACCTTGGCCTCGTGATTTCGAGAAGGACATGTTCGTAGCTCCGGACTTTACCTCCTTAGAGGTACTGTCTTTTGCATCATCAGGTATTCCTGCGGGTATCAATATCCCGAATTATGACGACATACGCCAACAAATTGGCTTCAAGAACGTCTCGCTTGGTAATGTCCTTAGTGCTAAAGCTCCCAATGAACCCACTCCCTTTATCCGACCAGAAGATCTCTCAATCTACCAAAATAACCGTGACGAAGCCTTCGAGATCCAAGTCGGCATCCATGAACTTCTCGGTCACGGTTCAGGGAAACTCCTTCAAGAAACCGCACCTGGCAAATACAACTTTGACATCAGAAATCCTCCTGTCAATCCTCTAACCAATAAACCCTGCACGACATGGTACAAACCCGGCCAGACATGGAGCAGCGTCTTTGGCTCCATAGCTTCTTCCATGGAGGAAAATCGTGCAGAACTGGTAGCCATGGCACTAAGTTGTGACTTCGAGATCCTCAAAATATTTGGTTTCGGAGATGGGAAGGTCAACATGGACAATAAAGCCGGCGAAGTTCTCTACGCCTCCTATCTCTCCATGGCCCGCGCTGGCGTTGTCGCTCTTGAATTCTGGGACCCAAAGAGCCGGAAATGGGGCCAGGCGCACATGCAAGCCCGTTTCAGTATCCTCCGCGCCTTTTTGGACGCTGGACACGATTTCTGCAGATTGCATTACTCAGATTCCGAGAACCTGTCGGACCTCACGATCAAGCTTGAAAAGAACAAGATTCTCAGTCACGGCCGCCCGGCAGTAGAGGCGTATCTGCAGAAAGTACATGTTTACAAGGCGACGGCGGATGTGGAGGAGGGGAAGAAGCTGTATGAAGAGATGACAAGGGTGGATGAGTGGTGGGAGACGAAGGTGAGGAAGATGGTATTGGAGAAGAAGACGCCGAGGAAGGTGTTTGTGCAGGGGAATACGTTTGAAGAGGAGGACAAAGTTGTGCTGAAGGAATACGAGCCTACTCTAGAGGGGATGATCCAGAGCTTTGCGGAAAGGGATATTTGATGGATTATTGAGAAGTCCTAACATGATGGCTACGAGCGCGGATAAAGACATCGACCGCAGGCTTGACATATTCTTCCTATGTTCGAAGCGGCTATTCTATCTCTGCGCGACAGCAATGTGAAGTCTTACACCTGGAAGCAATGGTAGCATTTCCCAATGTTCCCTCCTACACACTTCCCTCATCCTCAGAAGCATATAAAACACCATAGATATCATTGTTTCATACTCCTTTGAGAAACAGTCTCGCAGAATTGAAAGAAATCGATGCCATGTCATCAACCCCTAAGAAAAGGGAATATTACTGACTTGTAATAGCCAAGGGGGGAGGAGGGGAAGAAGTGAAGAGTATACACGATGCTTGTTTGTGACCGAGCAAGAAGCTGGATGTGCTGAACCAGCGAGCGCCTTTCATTTCTGCTGTGCAAAACCGGCAGTGATGGTTCTTCCAACCACCCTGAACCTGGAAAGCTGCACCTTTGTGGGTGCCCCAAGGAAAGTGAAAGTTCCGGCAGGGAAGAGAGCATTGGAAGAGTACATTATCCAGCTACCAAGACACATGCTCCATCCAATTACCGGGTTAGCACTGTCTTCCTGCTTCGAGAGATATATACGTCCGGTGTCTATAGGAAAACCCAACCTAGATTGCTTGGGGAATAGACGACATGCAGGAGAGAAAAGTAAGGAATCCACTGTCCGCCGTCAAAACATCGGCAAGATGGGTATCCAATCATACAATCGCCAACCCCGGCCCCTACGCTCTTGCTACTCGAACAGAAACCCACACACTCCGGGCCATCCGATATCAAAGCCACCGGTGTTCATGCCACCCATCCAAACCCCGACTATTCCATCCCATTAACGCCCACCCCATTGCCTGCCCTACGTTCCATTCATCTCTTGGTCAAGCATTGGTCAACTTCGCCTCCATAATCCTCTTTCCTCCCATTCCTCTAACTTTCTCCACGAGCTCCCCTTTCACATCCAGCGCCTCCACGTCATCCCCGCCGCCGATGCTCTTCCCATTAATCAGCACATTCGGCACCGTCCTCCTCCCCGTACTTTTCTCCAAATGTTTTTGCAGCTGGGGGCCTAAAGGGTGGTTGTCCAGCTCGACGACGAAGGGGGCGGGGACGATCGTGTATTTCTCGAGTAGGATAGACTTGGCTTTGCGAGAATAGGGGCAGTAGGATTTGGAGAAAATGATGACTGAGCGGTGTGGGCCGTATCAGTTTTATGGTGTTGCTGGCTTAACAACAAGCGCATATTTTGCAAAGGACGGACTCACTCGGTCCCTTTTTTAGTATGCTGTTGAGTTCGACCTCGACCTCATGATCCTCCTTCGTTTCTGCTTCATCTTTCTTCCCCTCCTTGTTCTTCTCCTCCGTCGCCGCCTCCTTGCCCGTCGCCATATCCCACTTCTCTCCGCCCTTCATCTTTTTCCTACCTGCTACACTCTTCTCCCCGGTGGATGCTTCGTCCGACACCTTAGGAACAGGAGCTTCAGGCTTTGTGTCCCCAGGGGACATGGGTTTTTGGGCGCCTTGCTCGCCGGCTACTTGCGCCGCTTCGTGCTTTGCGGCATCGAGTTTCTTGGAAACTTCTTGATCGGAGGCTTCTTGTCTGTGAAGGGCAGCGACAGTGGTGGAGTAGAAGTCTTGGGATTTGGAGCGGCGAACGTCGTTCTGTGGGGGCGGAGTTTGAAGTCAGCATTGGGGTTATCTGGGAAGCTATCAGAGGAATCGCGAGGAGAAGAAGGAGAGAAAGGTACAGTGAAAAAGAAGATCATGAAAATGAAGAGGGCAAGTGCTATGCCCAGCACTTTGACTCGGCGTGTTGAAGGCATGTTCACAGTGGAATAATGCGCTCAAGGGCGCATGAATCGAAAGGGTTCTGCAATGCGTAGAAGGGACTGCTCTCAAACAGTTGAGGTCGTGTCAAGCAGGACTCGGCCCCAATTAAGTCGTCCGGCGTGGTTGCTAGTGAGGTTTCGCTATTTGCGAGGAGAGCAGTAGACCGAATTGCGGCAAGCAGGTATTGGGGGCTGTTTGAAAAGGGTAACAGAACAAGTAAGCTACAGCGATAGAGAATGCAGCGAAGAGAAGTCTGACAGCGATAGCAGAGCAGTTCGAAGCGTATATCACGCAAAACAATCGAGTCGTGGTGATAAAGTTACGGAGTAATAGGGGGGGGGGAAGAGTTAGGTACTATTGGTATATCAGATGATCTCTCTGGGTCAATTGGATTGATTACCAAACAAGATACCTTACCTACCTTACTTTTCGTACAGCCTTGAAGAAGGCTCGCGTGGCTCGGCCGTGCCTTATCCAGGGCACTAGGGCTGAATTCGATCAAGGGTCCCCCCGCACTCTTGGCAGGAACGACCGAGGACGAGGACGAGGATGATCTGATACTAAGTAGAGAGTAAAGTTGTTGAACAACCATCAAAGGAAGCAACGATGACGATGCTGAGTCCTCATGGCAGATGCCGCTCATGGCTTGATAGAGAACTCCAAATCCTTACGAGTATCCTTGGAAGATTGAATTCAGTGGTTGAACGTGGATCGCCAGGCAAGGTTTGGCCTGCTGGTGATGGAGCGGACATAGCAAAGGTTCCTACGGACAACACCAAAATGGGGACGACCATAAAAGGCCCACCAGTAAAGAGTCCTATGTATTAGTATTGCTCGATTCGTGGCTAAAGAAAGAAGCATCAAGGGAGTGAGTGGCCTCTTCCCTAAACAGACAACAATAGTAAGCGAGGCCTATTGAGAAAAACAGTCAGGTACAGTATACTCTATTTCACCGTCTTATTGAACAACAATAGTAAGCGAAAATCATGCGCTGAGAAATGAGCTGGCCCTACTATTCATTGTCCTTCGTCTTTACACACAGCCACCCTTCCCCACTCTCGCTCCGAATTACTCTACTCTTTCTCCATCAATCAGTGCATCTAGTTCTCTACCATATCTCTCCAGCATCCCCATCTGCTCTATTGACAGATTCTCAGTCTCCGTCATTGAGATACCTTTTTTTCAGATTACCTGAACTCACCTCACCTCACTCCACAATAACCTCAATCATTCAACCATGATTGCCCCGCCTTCCCCGTCCACGCCCAGCCTCTACACAGAGCAAAGTGCCAGACTCCTTGTCGCCGCTCTTCTGTCCTCCAGTCTACCACAATCCACCAATAATCTCGCCATGTCCCCAGACGAATCTCCTCCACAGCTTCCTATGACCATTTCAATTGACGCCACTACCCGCATCATGGGCCACGGCAACACAATCCACCTCCCCTCCGCCGAACGAATTGCAGGACTCATGACGGTAGCAATGAAGGGCACGGGTGTCAATGAGAGCGATCGAAAGATCGAAGTGAAGGTAGCAGCGGGGGTGGAAATCCGAGGCTGCAAGAACGTCGTGCTTTCTGTGGGTAAACAGGGACCGGCGGGGGGCAAAGAAGGCTCCAACAGGATGGATAGTAGCGGACAGGGAGAGGGGGAGGAGGCGGGTAGAAAAAGACGAGCGGGGTCGGTATGTTGCATTCAGCGGTGATAGGGATTTGGTCGGTATGCTGACACGACGAACAGGAGCCGGCCGAGATGCCGTCGAACAAAAAGGTTGTCTGGTGATGGAACCGAAGCTTGGATCGGTCGTCACTGGGATGGATGACCACAGCATGGCAGAAGATGTTCGGAGATGGAGGCAAAGGCGAGGACGCCTTTTGAGCTATATGGCTTGAGCCTTGGCTTGAGCGCTTGCTTGGAGGGTTACCAGACCGCTGCTTAAAGGCTTGAGGGCTGGCCTGAAAGCAGTCGTTCTGACGAGAAGAAGAATGGGAGATGGCGGAAAACATCATTAGCTTCAAAATCAATTCTTATCTTGCTCTGCTCCACAGAACCCAGAGCTATAGTACAAATATCATAGTACGCTCTCAACCGAAAATTTCCGTGGGACGCCGCCCATATGCCGTAATCTCACCAATCCTCAGACCTTGGGGGAATACCGCCAAACGTCGAAAGTTTTTGGCATCCCAGACTAAAACCAATCACCGTGCGCCGAGAGGAAATTCCAGAATATGCATGTTTTTCGCCCATGGCGGCAGACGTTTATCGCGCTCGTAGGTAAGACCGCAGTTATTGCACAGTGACTGTAGATTTTTAGCAGTACACTCCAGAGGCGCTGAAACTATGTCTTACCCTTGGTCCGTTAGGCCCATCTCGAACAGCCCAAACAGCAGATCCATGCACTGCGCAGTGTGAACATCTCCACGTTTGCCTCTCCCTGTCATCATCTTTAGTAGCACTCCCAATACGACGGACAGCATGACATACCAATCATTCAAGGCTCCACCACCACCATACCCAGCCGCACCCGTATCAGGCGTTCCCCTTGCACCCGGGGTACCACTTCTCGCCAAAGGACTCAAACTCCTGAATCTCCTCTTCCTCTTACTCCTCTCACCTCTCCCCATCGGCGTCTCTGAACTCTCCGGTTGATCAAAGTACCCACTCGACGTTGGCATGCCCCCAACCATGTTAGTCGTCGAAGAAAATCTGGCGGTCTCCCTCCGTAGTCTCCTTATCTGCCTCTCCCTATCTCCTTCTCTCTTCTCAATTTCTTCCTTCGAAAGCCTTTCAATCTTCGGTTCCCATTCATCCGCTAGATGCTCGTTGTCGTATCTCCATCCAGCTTCCTGGCCGTCCAAAGCATCGTTGGCTATTCCATAGCCGTTACCACCTACCAGACCACCACTTTCGCATGCTTCTTTCTTGAGCCGAAGGACCGCTTCGTAGATGGCATGTGTCATGGTTGGTATCCATTCTCCGGAAAGACTCATATCCGCACAAGTCTGTTTGGCGAATCGTTCCGCTACACCAGGCGGATGCAGCAACGACCACTCGAACTTGTCCGTAAAGAGCTTGTTCTGAAGGTGAATGTTAAGGGTAACGATGCAGCGGTACGTGTCATCAGGATTATACTCATCGGAGGCAGATGCTGGGTGTTGCGAGGCTGAAGCAGTTATTCCATCGGTCGCGGAAGGCGTCAAGGCGTTTCCGTTCATAACGCTGGTTCTGTCATTGCCGTTTGCCAGAGGTGTGCGCGAGCCTGCCCCCACCGGAGTCGCCGATTGGTCTCTTGAGCTACCCGCTTGAATCGTCTTGACCACGGCACCATTGGTGGCAGTAGTGCTCGTTGAATGGAATAACGGGTGTAACGCAACTCCTGCATATTCTTCTAGTTGCGTTCGAATCTGAGTTGCAACCTGGACGGCTAGGCCACCAGTATTCGGAAGATCTAGATCGTTGATGAGGATGTTGGCGAACTGGTCCGGGGTTATGAGTGTCTCGTGTAGATTCCATAAGAAAACGTCCTTTAGCCGGTAAGGTGGAGTCGGGTCGGGTGTTTTATAGGCAGGGTGGTTCGTGTTGATCTGGTAGTTGTGGATATCCGTTGGAAGTGGCAGGGCAGGATGAGGGACGAACGAGGGGATATCAAGGTCGATCCGAATTGGTATGAGCGTCAGAGGTAGCGTCGTTTGCGCATGAAGTTGCTTGTCTGTCCTGCAATGGAACCACATTAACGCGGTCCTGCGTGCTTTGAAAACTTTGTAACCTCACCTCACCAATTTCGGCTTTCCCATCCAATCTCTCCATATCCCTTGAACATCGACGGGCGCAGTCAACTCTTTTCCCAGCTTATCAGCAAGCCCTTCCTTCCCCTGATTTGGGTCTTCTCGTCTGCTTCGCAAACCCGTTGGTCGCCTTGGTCCCTCACTGTCCTCAAAGTCATCATCATCATATTCATTCTCAGCATAGTTGATAGCGATAGTGCCTCGTTTAGTTGTTCGTGACAGAGGAGCATTTTGAGCGGTCGTGGGTGGAATGACAGGTGTGAGAAGTGAGTTGGCATACGCTCGTAGTCGAGGAGCATAGCTACTTATAAACGCTTGCGGAGTCGTCTGGGTGGTCATGGCGGCTAATGCCTTGCCCTAAGAGTAGAATCGAAAGAAGGAACACGGAACTTGCGATGCAGTTTTGCTTGATAACATGTTACTCCGTGGCGCAGAGGAATATTCTCCACATTTGCAGAAGAGCAGCGAAGCGTGCCTCAAAGCAACCGGGAGCACGTTGAAAGCAAAGGACCTCCACCGTGTTGGACGGTGCCGGCGCAAAAGGGATACTATGCTGCGACTTTGAATTCCGTTCCTAAATCGCGTCCGTTTTTACCTTACGATTGATGTTCGGAATAAGCTTAGGCGCGCCAGCCCTACGCTCCATATCACGTGAATTTCTAAACAGGTACCCTAAAAGGTACCTAAGGTGCTGAGGTAAGGTAAGGCGCCTTAGTTTCAAGCACAGTTTCAGCACGATATATCACTTCTGCCACGATAAGTTATTAAGTATTATGATTACTGTCCAAGATCAAGTCGCTACACAATCTATAGAGAAATAATGGCCTTTTGACCTGGTATCATCCATCCTATACATCAACATCGCAAAGAAATCATCGACCCCTAGCTTCACGTTAGATGCTTACACAGCAGATGTCACTCTCCTATCCAAACGAGCCCTTTCCAAACCCCCCTTCCCCTGGACAAGCGTAATCCAATCCTCCCACTCCCGTGCCATCTCCATCAGCACACTGCCCATCACGCCCGCACTTGCCATAAGACCATGGCCTTCCCCATCCAGTACTCGAACCTCACATCTTCGCATTGTCTTGCCAAGCCATTTAGCATTCTCTACAGGGACCCTAGTGTCTTTGCTGCCGTGGTGAATTACAACCGAGCGTGTAATGTCGACGTATCTAAAGCCAATGGACTGCCGCCGTTCCAAACAGACCAGGAGATCAACCGCTGGATTGGCATTTGTGGTGGCCGCAGCCCAGATGGCTTCCGTCAGTCGTGTGTCATAATCTGATTGGCGTTCTTTCTCGGCCTCCGGGTCAATCATTGATGGACCTAAGTCAGAGTCGTCTGAAATGGCCATGTCTTGCGCAAATGAACCCCGATCGTATTTGAGTTCTTGCACTTTCGTCGGCTTGGAGTATTCACGTCGACTGGCATTTGTGATTTCTGGGGCCTCCGTTGGCATGCTCTTACGCCTCGAGCGCCGTGGCGACTTGGGCAAACTCGTGGTAATGCTGGCACTCGTGGTACTGAAGAAATTGGAATTGGCGGCTTTCAGAAAGGTAGTGGGCAAAGAACGAAGGAAACGCTGGGAATAAGGCATAGCACTAACGGGTAGAGAATCTTGCTGGGTCCCAATGACAGACATCTGAGATGGAGGGATCCAGGGCGCTAAGAGGTGGACTCGGCCACGGATGTGCTGTGGCATGCGGAGCGCCGTTGCCAAGGCGTAAATGGCGCCCGCGGAATGAGCCAGAATTGAGAACTTGGAAAGTTTGAGATGCTGACAGATAGCGAGTACATCATCTGGCCATCGCAAGGGCTGATCGGTCCCATCGACGTGAGGCTCGCTGGCCCCAACGCCTGGGCGATCAGGTGTGATGAGCCGAAGCTTTAAGGTCAACGCTAATTCATCGTAGAAAGCGGTGATGTACCTGGTCAAGCCCATTCCAACGCAGCAAAAGACAGCCAGACCGTTGGGATCACCAACCTCGGAAAAGGAGATGACACGCCCAGTCGTTGGATGTTCTATCTTCTGGGACAGCCTTGGAGAGGACAGGTAGTCATACACACCATCGTCTATGGAATCTAGACTCGATGATCGATCCTCAGCTGCCAGTGGATTTGAGAATGTCCTCCGGTGCTTCTCGGCAGTCGTTGGGCTTGTAGATCTCTTCAGTAGGCGAGAATTACTTCTCTGTGGTGGTTTACTCCGCGTTCGTTGAATTTCCACGGTGGGTTTAAGCAGGGAACTGTTCTTTGCTTCACGAGGCTTGCAGCCTTGTGAACTCGCTCGAGCTCCGCTAATTCGGTTGATCCTCTGATCAACCACTGGAGAAGGTGCGCTATTTTCGTAATCTTCGTTGGAACATGCTTGCTTCATACGCTTTGCTGGGGAGTTTTGAGGCTCGTCCTTTGCATTAGTTGTCAAGTTGTTGGTCTGTCTCAATGGTGATCGATCGTATTTTCCTTGGCGACTGCTTGAAGGTGATCGAGAATCTTCAGTGGTTACTGTGAGCGGGCTTTCTCTCCTTCTTTTCTGCTCCTTCAGCTCCCTTATCCTGCGTGAAACATCGTCCTCAACGGAATCATCAGGAAATTTCTGAGACTCTTTCTTGGACAAGTCAGGGCTATCATCCAAAACCAGTCTCCCGATATCTGGCTGGACGTGGGATCTCCGTTTCCGTCTGGACGGGCTCGAACCATGGCTGTGTCGGACCGAAGAATCTCTGGTAGGGATTTTCAGCCCACTGCCTACAATATCTGGACTATCACCTGGTCTGTTGGCCTCCTGGTTTGTAGCATGGATGGAAGAATGGGCCGAAGAAGCTCGTGCGGAGACGCGCGGAGATTTCGGATGCTGATTTGTAGTGTAGATCGAAGAATGAGCCGATGATCCTCGCGCGGAGAAACGTAGAGTCTCCAGATCGAGATTTTCGCTGTTCTGGCTTTCAAATATCATCAATGGATCTGGCGAAGACGTCCCCTCAAGGTTTGGATTTTGGTTTTCTGCATCAGGCAAATGTTCGCGAGATTTCATTCTGCCTCCTAGTCTATTCCCATCACTCATTCGGTCTTTAGAACTTCTAAAACCCAGAGTCTTATAAGTCTTTATGCTCTTCTTGCCACCACTCGCGGTCGATGCAATGCTTGTTTCTGATTGCTGGGGACCTGGCTCAATGCTGAGATTCCCAATGCTGTATTCCTGCTGCGGATCACGTTCGGCGTGGGTCTGCGAACCCCACGAGACGTTTCGAAAATGGGATTTGAAAAAGCTTTGACCTGGTGAAGTAGGTACTACTGGTGGATGCGCCACATCGTCCGGGTGCAGGAAGAAGTCTTCGGCCGATTCACGGGGTTTCTTTTGCACGCCATAGTCCATCCCAAAGCCAGGGTCGGGACCTGACCGATGTACGTAGCCACCAAAAGGACCATGTGATTTGTTGTAGCGCGGTGAGGAAGGGGTGGATACTGAGGCGGTTATGCGGGGCAAGTTTTCGAAATGATGCTCGGCTGGAGTTGATATAGCGGAAAGGGTCTCTATTAGGGACGATATGACTTCGGTTGAGGCAGGTTGGATAGTTACACGGTTCGCCGACCGGCGGGGCGCCGTAATAGTAGAGGAAGGTAATGAACGTCGATGCTGTTCTCTCGGGCGCAGGGAGGTCCGCAAAGGGATAACAGGGGAAGAGTCCGTCATCGTGGTGGAGGGCATATCGGAGGACGGAATGTAAAGGGGATGATGTTTCTTTTTGGGCAAGTTCGCGGTCTCACTTCTGCAGGGCGGCTGCCTCTAGAGCACGGCCCCAATAAGGCATCTAAGGGCCGAGTCGGGGATGAATCCTGTCCCTCATCAAAGTGCAGTAGTATCGCAATGGGCGTTGCTCACGAGATCAATAATGCCTGATCCAGCAGTACACAGTATTCCGTATTCGGCAGAGGTGATACGACACAGGGATGGAGCGCCACGATAATTGACAGCGGGTAGGACTTCGTTAGTGGGTACCTTATCAAAGAGTGACCCATTTCTTCTTACGACAGATACAGTACTTCCACGTTGATATTATCATTTTATATTATACCTATAAACAACATCAATCTACCGAAAAGCTGAAACCTGCCTCCGAAGGAAGATCGACCCCATCAAGCCCTTTTTTTTTGGCAATGTCCTTGAATGAGTTTCTGGGTCTTGGCTCATTGACCGCTGACAAGTTCTACAAAACGCGCAGGGTGGAATACAAACTGCCCCTCTAGTTGTCGTCTTTGATCAAGGAACTATTCTTTCCAGACCTCTTCTCATATCTCAATTTATATTTCATCAGGGGGATTGGTGGGCCATGGTGGCATCCCATTATCGAAACAGCTTCTCATTGGTCAGTGTTTGCCTAGCTCTAATGCGGGCCCCGGAGCCTGTAACATCGCTCTCGTCCAACTCTTCTCAGCCTTGAACCGTTTCACATTATTGTATCTTTCCTTCGAAACTACTGTACTTAGCAATCACAATGAATATATTTCAGTCCTCACAGCCTACGTGGCTTGACCGAGCTCTCTTACGAGTTCCACAGCCATCGCTGCTGGACCGCGTCTGGCTATCAGTTCGCTACCCTTACGATCTTGTAAAGAAGCCCATTGATATCCTACATTCAGTCCCAACCGTTGGCTTTCTGCTTGTACCTTTCTTCTCATCATATTCGACTTCGCTGAACCTACTGCTCTTTTACTTAACATGGACCACCCTCATCCTTTCACATTCGCCTCTCAAAGTTGAGCTTATTGGTACACTCGCGATCCGTAGTTTGTTCTGCATTCTGCCGTCGATTGGCTTCCTGCTCTTCGATAGCGCGGTGCCATCTTTAGCTGTCAAAATCAAGGAGCACGGTGATGATGCGTTGCCGTTGAGGGAAGAGCATGGGGGTATCAAAGGCCGATGGTGGAAGATCACACTGGTTAGCCTGGGGAATATCTTACTGGGGATTGCATTGCAGGCAGGCATTGAAATCCTTCTGACCGAGGTCCTCCACACGCGGAGCGCCCTGAAGGTGACCCATGCCATTCCAATGCCCTGGGGAGTCGGGGTTGACCTGCTCCGGGGATTGCTCCTGCGCGAGGTATGTCCATCAAGAATCACACCCAAGCCATCTGCGCTAATTCACATCGCGCTTCAGATACTTGCCTACCTATTCCACCGTTACGCCCTCCACAACCCCTCCTCCCCCATCCACAACCAGCACCTGGCTTGGCAACACTCTGTCTCAGCCCCATACTCCCTAATCGCAAACTACGACCACCCCCTCCCCTACATCATCCACGTCTTCCTCCCCTCCTACCTTCCCGCTGTATTCTTCCACTTCCATCTCCTCACGTACCATCTCTACCTCGCCATCATATCTCTTGAAGAGACCTTCGCTTACAGTGGGTACAACATGCTACCTAGTGCGTTTATTCTAGGCGGGATTGCAAGAAGGCAGGAACGACATCTGATGGGTGGAGGAAAGGGGAATTTTGGATGCTTTGGGTTGATGGATCTGGTCATGGGGACGGGTCTTGGAGAGGATGTGATAGAGGACATTCGGGACGAAGCAGAGAACAAGCAAGTGGCTCAGAAAGTGAAGGGAAGGGCAAGAGCGGCTGGGAGAAGGACGAAGAAGTCGAGGGAAGATTAAGAATTTGGGACTCGAATTCGCGAGTAGAATGTGCCCACATTTCAAGATACCCTTTTCATCACTTCCGATGATCTCTTTTGTGATACCCTTGTCATCCCTTGCTGATGTTTCCTCTTCTTTTCTCTCGGTGGAACGTGTAATTGATGGCTGTTCAGCGCCGAGTGGCTTACTTTCTTATTTAGTATGGAGAACCACATGCAGATACCACTGTAGAGATGGAGTGACTCTGCTTGGTTAATCTTTACCGAATGAAATCAGGTGATTGTGATGTGGTTCTTGTTGAAGCTTGATACAGAAAGACTTGCCGCCAATTAGGCCATATCGGAAATGCGGTCCGTCCCTCCACGTACAAACAAATCCAGCCATCAGTAACAAGCACCGTCCCTGATCCCCATTCACACCTCCGTAAACTACCCTGGACCCCTGTCTACCACTTCATCTCGTGTGGTCTGTCTCCCCTGCGTAAACTAAACGTGCTTCGAAGGTACTCGAAGAGATGCGGCTCTTTCTTGATATTCGCCAACAGCGACTTGTCAACAGCCTTCTGATCGCTCGCGCGTACACTAGCAACCTTCTTCTTCTGCAGTAGAATGTAAGTCAGCCAACCTCATCCCAGGCACTTCGCCTTATGTACTGACCTCTGGCTTCTCTCCCTGCTTAAAAAAAGCTTCCTCTCCACTCTTCTCTCCTTTCTTCTCTCTCGTAAAATACCCCTCATTTCCAACCTTCTGAACCACCTTCTCATCAATTCCCTTCAGCTCCACCTTCGCGCTCGTGGCAATCACATACCGGGCGTTTACTCTCCGGAGCGGCACGCCGTTGACTTTGAAGGGACCGGTAATGAGGAGGACACCTTGAGGGAGGTGCTTGAGGAGAATGACGCGCTTGCCGCGGAAGCGGCCTGCGAGGAGGATGAGGACGGTACCAGGTTGGAGGGTGGCGCGGGGTTTGGCGGGGTGGATGGATTTGCGAACCTGATGAAATAGAGGATTAGTAGCAGTTTTTTTAGTAATTCGAATCTTGTTGTGACTCGAATTGTTCGCAAGCTGATCGGCCTTCGTCGCGCAACCCACCACGGCCACTCAAGCTCTAAGCAGGTCACGGAAACCATAGGGCCAGTCATTATGACTTATCAACATACCTTCTTGGGCTTGTACTCATCCTCCGCAGGATAGTACTTCTTCGCCTTTTGTGAGTGGTGAGGTATTTCTCGCTCGCCCTTGCCGAATTTCTTCGTCTGCCCTGTAGGCTTACTCGAATCTTGCTTTGCAGACATGGCGTCTGCGGGAACGATTGTTATGAATAGTAGAAGGGTAGCCGTCGACTTGCTGTAGACAGGTAATGGTGGGTTCGGTGGTTGATAGATGAGCCCTAAGGTTTTGTGGGAGTTTTCGCTTAGCGGGCACTAGCATGGATTCGGCTGATTATGTAATGGACTTTGAGCTCTTTGAAGCCTTGCAAGCAACGACATGTAATTGTTGTCAATCGCAATTCTGCCTAAGGTAAACCTACAGCTTACCTTATTCTAAGCATACCACCTTAAGCGGTAGCTACCTGAACTGCTACCATGTCAATCTCACCCATCATAACCTTTAAAGCTGGTATTTGTGATGTCGATGTAAGTCTTAGCCTTCCCAACTGAATAATAGCTCAAATACATGGAAAACAGCTTGCAATGACTTTCACGACTAACAAGTGCCAGACCACCTCAACTACTCCAAAATTCACTCCGAAGCCAACACCCGGTTACCTCTATCTTTTCGAAGAAGATGAACTCATGCATTTCTGCTGGCGTCCCCGACCGGCCTCCCTGAGCAGCCCTGAGCTTGAGCTCATCATGGTTCCCGCCGACGGCCGATTTATTCCATACGAGCGTAGCGAGCCAGATTCAAACTCAAAATCTCCCACGAATGGCAGAGTGTTTGTTCTGAAATTCCAGTCCAGCAGTATTCGTCATCTCTTCTGGCTACAGTCCAAAAGCCAGCATGCACAAGGAGATCCGGCTTGGTTCAGTCCACGGGACTTGAAAATTGGACAGATTGTGGATCGGTTGTTACAGGGGGATGAGGTCAATGTGCAAGAGGAAATTGCGAATGTGAACGACAATCAAGGGGCCCATGATCGTGAGGATGATCGGATGGAAGATGTAAGGCCTGGAGGAGGTGATGTACAGGAGAATATCGCTAGTGGAGATCCTTTTATGGGAAATCCTGAAGAGGAGGGTGAGGGACCTAGGGAAGGAGGTGCAGATGGCGGACGAGCGTAGGTGTTAATTTCCAGTTATTCTGACTGTTTCGAGACATATCTGAAGGTGTCTTGCTTTGGGTGGATGACCAGCGGCGTTGTGGAGTGTGCTCTCGGCGGATGACGGGCTCCGACAAAGGTTGCGATAAATGTACTGAAGGAAATGCAAAGCTTCGGGGTTGATTGAACGCTCTTAAGCGTTTCAAATGTGTGCTCGATGAATTGAGAACGCCTACACTGAGCATGGCTAACGCGTACTTGATAGTGCAGCTATACCGTCCAGCGACGCCGCAGCAGCGGTCCAGAACTTCCTCCGGTCAATGCAGGGCAACCAAGCGCTCACAAACCCGCAAGCACAAGCCCAATCTAAACCATTCACCACTCTACCTGACCTCCTTCCCACTTCAACCACCATCCCTGTCGTAGAATCACTGCCCCCCAAGTCCATCGACTCTCTCCTCTCCTATCTCCCTCCCACCCTCCTTCTCCTAAGCCAAGAGGCCGACGACATCTCATCCGTCGACTTGAAACCCGAGACCGCTGCCGCTGCCCTCGAAGCCTTAAGCCTCGATCAAAAGAAAGATATCTTAAAGAAGGTGCTTCGCTCGCCACAATTCAGCCAGAGCCTGGGGAGTTTGACGCAGGCACTTAGGGATGGGGGATTACCTAGTATTAGCGATGCATTGGGGGTGAAGGTGAAAAATGGAGGGTTTACGAGGAGAGGAGGGATGCCTGTTGGGGATGGGGAGGCTGTGGAGGCGTTTTTGAGGGGGGTGAGGGGCAGTGTGGAGGAAAAGGAACAAGAAGATCAGGGGGAGAACATGCAGACTAATTAGTGGAAGGAGTTGACAGATGATGGATATCTTTTTGTAGAGACGATGGCATAGCGAAATGGCGTTTTGATCATGGAAGATAAGAGGCCTGAACGCTTGATGCTATCATACATAAATCCCTATAATATAGCTTACAAAGTCCTGGAGCAAAGCAGCATAATCGAATCATCTGAATAAAACGGTTTATGTGATTATGCCTCATAGGTTTAGCAATAGATACCTTCAGTGACGTTGGGCTATTTCCCCAATATCCTAGAAGTAACAGCGGCACAGAGCGATGGCCATTCGAAATAGAGAATCCAATTGCACTTCCTGGAAATCATCTTCTGCAACCGCATGATAGGTCCCGTTCCTTTCAGAGATTTAGGTTGAGGGCAAAACTCAAAGGTCTTTTCGATTGAGGTAACTTCTTTACAACGTCCACCACCGTCCTCTATTCTGAATTCGCTCGAGCCCTTCTAGTAAGGCTATTTCCAGTTAGATTTTCGATGAAATATTTCGCTCAAAACCCACGAAGATTTCTCAATTACCGAACTGTCCACTTCTACCTCAAAACCATAACAATTGTATTTGTCCCAGTTGTAACACTTCCAGACAAATTATATCAGGGCAATCAAAGGTCTTTTAAAACATACTACCTTCAATAGGCCAAACAATGTCTTCAGCTCCTCAGCAACTTCGTAATGTAGCTACTCAGCTATGATCGGACGATGAGTTGACAATGTTGATTGTAGGCTTCAGCTATCCCAGGTACAAATTCACTTGTTGACGGATAGACCGGAGGACAAAGAGTCATGGGTAAAGGACAAAATCCAGCAAATCTTTACACTCATAGTATTCTTTTTGGTAGGATTAACCGGTTCTTCTGGAGTAGACGCAGGAGGGCTGAAAGGATTGTAGCAAGAAGACAAATAAGAAGGCATGGATTGCAGCCGCCGAGGTGGAACATATGTGCTGGGAAAAGCCAAGTCGATCCGACAGTATTCTCGAAAATAACGGTGTGGTGTCGGTTAGAACTAGAGTGACAGACAAATCATGAACCGAGAAATCATAACGTATGGAGGGTAAGGAGCGAACAACAGATGTGGTCATCTAAAAGCAATGTGTACAGATGCTGCTAAAAACTGAAAGATCTCTCTTTGAACGGAAAGAAGCGGCATCCTTTGCATGAATGCCTCAAAAGTGCACCTTCGTGGGCCTAAACTTCTTTAAAAGGCATGGAAATTAGCGATAAGGCGAGCGAATATACTGCATGGCCTTGTCATTGAACAAGGTAGGGTAGGTGAAGTCTCCCTACAAGTATATTATTATCACAAAGGATATTACTACACAGAAGTAGAGAACTTCTAAGAGGTGTCGTTTACTACTAACCCCATTAGGCGACAAAGAATTAAGCGAGAAACCCGCACCTAAGCGAAGCGCACCAAGATTTATAGATTTACAAACAACACGCATCGGCAATCCACCACGATAAACCGCCACTATGAGGTACATACACACTCAGGAGTCCCTGGAAATCCCCGAAAATGGTAAGTTGTGTCTAGGTGCCCTTGGTGGGTGTGGATCAACGGTCTCGTCGTAAAGAAGCCCTGGCATGCGGCAGACTTGTTTACGGAGTGCAAGGAGACAGTTACTGAAAATTTGTGCAGTCAAGGTCCACATCAAATCTAGGGTTGTCACTGTGGAGGGTCCACGAGGTTTGTCTCACACTGAAAAAAGCTTCTCTGCTCTCTGACATCTAGTAGGCAAGCTCGTAAAAGACATGTCACATCTTTCCGTCTGCTTCTCCCACCCTGCAAAGAACCTCGTCAACATCGAACTACATCACGGCGCCCGCAAGAATGTCGCTACACTGCGAACTGTTAAGACTTTGATCAACAACTTGATTATCGGTGTTGTGAAGGGTTTCAAGTACAAGATGCGCTACGTTTACGCCCATTTCCCTATAAACGTCAACCTCGAGAAGAACTCTGAGACCGGCCTCTTTGAAGTTGATATCCGGTATGCGAGGTTACGGGGGCTTTACCAGTCTCCGAGGGTTGGGGAAATCGTGGGCTGACATGTGCTACGAGCATAGTAACTTTATCGGCGAGAAGATCGTTCGAAAAGTCACAATGCGACCAGGCGTAGACGTGGAGATATCGAAGAACCAAAAGGATGAGCTACAACTCACCGGAAACTCGTTGGAGGATGTCTCGCAAAGCGCGGCCGACATCCAACAAGTCTGCCGGGTAAGGAATAAGGATATCCGAAAGGTATGTCGACTGCTCGCTCAGTGTCATATGAACGCTAATATGGGGGATCCTATAGTTCTTGGATGGGTTGTACGTGTCGGAGAGGGGCAACATCGAGGCGGCGTAGGGCTGTCAGGCGGATTGTGTTCACTAGAACTGACCAGGAGCATCTGTTGTATTACGAAGGCGCATGGCATAGCACTTCTGTAGCTTCGACGTCCAACAAGTCACAAAATCTTTCGACATGATGTCTCAGAATCAACACGGCTATCTAAATGCCCAAAATAGGGCAACTTGCTAATCCCTGGTTTGAACTCTGGATATAAGTTAATCGTTGCGCCTAGGATGTTGGATCTGACACCCAATGATTGCAAGACTGTTGTGCGGCACTGATTCTTACTCTGCACATTGCCTACCTCAAGGTCTTGGAGATGTGAGCGTAGCACGGGCTTGACAGGTGATCTGAGATAGGTACCTTAGCTGAGAAGCTATCTCCTGCCAAAGAAACGTACCTTATCCCTTGACTTGTAGTCCTGCAAACCAGCAGTAGTCTACCAAATCCCTTTTATTTAATCGCATCGACTCACAAGGCTTAGCGACGCAGACATGGAGCGTCCGAGATCTGTATCTTTGATTGCGCAAGAGATGTACTTTACCCGAATGCCAATGAGAGGTGACTCTGGTGGTCATCCCCCTCGACCCTTAAGATTTCCCCGCATGCGCGTTAAACGTCGTACAACATGGGGAGCCATTCAATTGAGATCCCTTGCCCTATCAGACATAGCCAACACGGCCGATCTTGAAGCTGCAGCGATACGCCAACGCTAAACTGTTTTGTCAATAGCGTCATCAATCTGCTTGTGGGAGGCACAAGGGTTTGCTAGCCAAACTAGAAATGATAGATAACAAGAGGTGTTCCATAATGTTCAGTCCTCTGTTCTCCGAAAAACCACAAACATTCACCAGGCACAACTACGCAAAACCGACGTTGTCCGAGAATGGCTGAAGATAAGACAGTCAATATTGGTGTCTTACAAGAGTCTCCAGAGGGTCGACCTTCCTTTCGTAATGGAGTACTAGACGATCCAGAGATGGACGGCCTCACCTTGTACGAAAAGAAAGCCTTACTTGTAAATCGCGAATTCAATGCTCAGGGCATGGGGAAATACCAATGGTAGGGCGACATTCGAGCTACTTGCATTTTCTCGCATGCTTATCGTTCGCTACCTAAGGTACATATTCTTTTTGTGCGGATTTGGCTATTTCATTGATCTATTATATGCTCAAGCATTTGGACTGGTAGCCCCAGCGTTGCAGAACGAGTTGGGGTTTTCAGGTCAGTACCACCAAGTCACCGATGGGAACCTACTGAAATTGTCGGGAAGACAAACATTATGGTGATATATTCACGTCCTTCTCAGCAGGGCTGACAGCTGGAGTAAGAGCTTTTTCCCAAATCAGATGCTGCCCCGCAAGTTTGGGCTGATGTAAATTCGAAATAGGCCTTCGTTTGGGGCGTGTTGGTAGATCTGATTGGTTGGTACTCTGGCTTGCCTGATCTTCTCTACAAGATAGAACGATCAAACTGAGCGTTTACCCTAGGCCGGCAGTACGCCTTCAACCTTACGGTGTTGATCACCTCCGTTTTTGGTCTTTGTCTTGGTGCACCTTCAAATTATAGTGCAATTCTTGTCTTGACTGCTTTCGTTGGCTTTGGTATCGGAGGCAATATACCTATCGACACGACAATATGTCTCGAATTCCTACCACAGGTATGTTGCGTGTGAGACTTTATTTACACACTTCTGACTGCCCAAGAACCGTCGCTTCCTGCTGGCAATGTTGTCAATTTTCCAGCCACTCGGTGTAGAAGTAGCTTCGGGTATTGCATACGGGCTCGTCCCCAAATACTCATGTGGTGGTCAGCCGGATGGCACCCCTCTCCCAGCCTGCAGCAAGGTCGCGCCGGGAGAAGCTTGCTGTACGAGGGCCACCAACATGGGATGGCGTTATACGCTGTTTACTCTTGGTGCTATCTGCCTGTTCATTTTCTTCTTGCGATTTGTGGTTTTCCGCTTCCAGGAATCGCCCAAGTTCCTACTTTACCGGGGAAAGGATGAAAAAGCGGTGAAGGTAATGCAACATATAGCACGATTCAACGGCCGCGAGAGTTCAGTCACAATGGAAGCATTGGTTGCTCTAACAGACGAGGATGCATCGATTGGTAGCAGGACTACAGGTTCCCCTGTACTTGGTGGAGGGACGAAGCAATCCAAGAGCTCTTTCGCCGATAAAGTCAAGCTGGAGTTTGAAAGGTACAAGATCTTGTTCGCAAACTCCACAATCGCTCGCTTGACCATTTTGGTTTGGATCACATATATTTTTGATTATTGGGGTTTCAGTATTGCCGGTAAGTCTCGTGTAATGGAACCACCAATGGTCTTTCTTCGTATTAATTATCATCCAGGATCATTTCTACCAAAGATTCTGATCAAGAAGGGTCATTCGATCAACGTCTCCGTTTCCGGGAGCTACAGGGATTTTTGTATCATATACCTGTGTGGTATTCCCGGTGTCCTCCTTGGCGTACTCATGTACGCAGTCCCTCTGGTCGGCCGTAAGTGGGCCATGGTCGGCTCATCTGCGCTCATGGGCGTTTCACTCTTCCTTTTCGCAACCGTGAACTCGAGGGCGTCAAACATTGGATTCAATGCCATGGAGTATTTCTTCCAAAGCATGTTTAATGCTGTGCTTTATGGATGGACTCCTGAAGTTTTTCCGGCCCCAATCCGAGGGACTGCTTGCGGCCTTGCAAGTTTCTGGGGTCGTTTGTTCGGTATCGTTGCGCCTCTTGTAGGTGCGGTCCTATTGGCCCAGAATACGAATTCACCTTTATACATGGGTGGAGCCGTGGTCTGGATATGTACGATTGCGATTCTCCTCATGCCAACGAGTCGCATGGGCGCCCAAAGCTACTAGCCACGCCAGACGGTCAAGTGGACGAATTTGTTGAATCTCTCAGTATTTCCACTCCCACTACAACAGCACAAGTGCTCCCCAACGGATCGGTCGAAACACGCGACATGAGTAGCAACGAACACTAAAAATCAGAAGATTTTCGCTATTGATAGCTTTAGAAAGAAATGAGACGGGGGTGCAGGCGGTGTCAGTGTCAAACTAGCTCGATGGTTGGAAATTGAAGCAAACCTCGTTTCCGAGATGAGAAAGACAACCAACATGGACTAAGTGCTGGGCCTCCTCCTAGCTCTCACAAGTGGTCAATCAGGCTTATAAGCTTGAGGTCGCAATGATCATGGTGACATTCACGACATTGAATATTATTTGATAGACCATAATTGTGATATGGTCCCGATTACGGAATAAGTGGGTAAGGCAAGGTAGGTAGAGTACTGTACCTTTGAGGGCTTCCATTGCGGGCCCAGACCATTAACAAGCAAGTCGTAACTGTAATTTATCTCCAACGAAAACACCGTCTTACTCTTATCAAAAGCTGCATGATAAGAAGCTGGAGATGTCGCTACCTCGGTGGCGGGGAATTTGGGGATCGTCGCTGCTGTTGGTGATGGCAAGTTCGGTCGACAGCGGAACATGCTCGTGAACAATCGAGGGATTTGCTTTGTCTGCTCTTATGCTTCCACTTTTGCGTCAGTATCGTTCGCTTGCGTCTGCTATGGCATCATCATGGCGAACTGCCGCATCGATTTGTTCCATGTTTTCTGGACAAGGATTCCGTACGGAGTAGAATACCACGGGAATGATTTGACCGGGTTGCATGACGAGATTTACTCGCTTCGCCTAGCGTGATGGCGTTTACTCGGCCTGCGTGGATTAAACCCATGGAAGTGGGGGGCTGATGGCTCTCCCCCCTCGAACAGGGATCCCCTCGGTCCAGTCTCGACTTCTCGAGAGTCGTGCAACAGCCCTTGCAAATGATGCAATCATGTGGGGTTTCCAACATCGAATGAGATGCATTCATTGACCGCAAGGCGGACAGGATCCATGGCTTACCTTATCCTCGCATCCTTAGATCGCTTCCAACAGACAAGCGTCCCCCCCTAGGGCTTCCACCCGGGCAGATAGTATTCCGTATAAGATCAGCATCTTTGGTCCCCCTCGACACCTTTTTCCTGCTTACCCTACCCACCCGTTCACTTCGGAGCACTATCTCAGTTGCTTTGGATTGCCTACAAACCCTTTCACGACCTCCAAACTCACTGTCCTTCGTATCAAATCAACAGCCCTTGTTCGAGCGACACTCCCTCGAACTTGTGCCTCGGAATTTTCCAAAGTAGTCGCATTCTTGGTGGTTAATGCTGAACGTGGACGACGGACGACAACCTTTTTACTTTACTCCGTTGATACAGAGTATCCGCAGCATAAAATGGCGTTAGGAAGGAAAACCCTGGCCGTCGACAATAACAACACTCATGGCACTGCTGTGCCCCGTGACCCTGGACTCCAGACAGGTATCTACGGTTATGACGTGGAGAAAACAGAGGAACACAAAGGGCGCAAGATGAGCCGTGTTGCTGGTACTGCCCTGACGGACTCTGACGAAGACTCAGTGATGAGTGTGGGGAAGCAGCTGGAGCTGGAGTCAACCAATTCAATCAAATACAGGACTTGTTCCTGGCAAAAGGTGAGTAATCAATCCTCTAGGGGAAATCCGCAGAACAGCGCAATTGAAGACGTCTTGCGCCTTCTGTGCGCTCTTCCGGTTCTGAATCACCCCGAGAAAAACTTTCTGATGTTGAATTACCATAGACCGCCGCGCTCCTCTTTGCGGAATACATTTGCCTGGCAATCATGTCATTTCCGTATTCGTACTCGGTCCTCGGTCTGGTTCCCGGCCTTATAGTAACCGTCGTCGTTGCTGCTTCCGTCTTGTACACTTCTTTGATCGTCTGGTAAGTGACGCTGTAAATCTTGAGACGGCACTCGCTCAATTTCACAGGGAGTTCTGTGTCCGCCATCCTGAGGTTCGAGACGTCTGCGACCTTGGTCAAATGCTCTTCTATGGCTGGAGGTGGGTGTGGTATGCAACTGCGGTTATGTTTCTGCTCAACAATACTATGATACAAGTACGAAGAGTTCTTTCACTTGCGCCAGCGTTATCTGACATATCCAGGGCTTACACGTATTGACTGGCGCCAAGTATCTCAATACAATGACCAACGGTGGCATGTGTACTGTTGGCTTCTCTGCCATCATGGCTGTCATATGCTTCGTATGCTCTTTGCCCAGAACGTTCGACACTCTTTCGAAGTTGGCAACGCTTTCTGCCTTCTTTACGTTCGTTTCCGTTCTCCTGGCGGCCATCTTTGCTGGGATCGAGCAGCACCCTTACAATTACAACGCTGGCGTAGGTGTCACCAAAGGTCCAAAAGTGGGTATGGTCGGTGAGCCGACTGTCCTCATCGTCGCAACTGCAGGCACCACCTTCGTCAGTGGTATGAGCGCATTCTTGAACATTAGCTACACCTTCATCGGCCAGATCACCATTCCTAGCTTCATCGCTGAGATGAAGAACCCCAATGACTTCCCCAAGGCTCTTTGGGCCGTTACCATTGCGGAAATCATTCTCTTCAGCTTGGTGGGCTCCGTCGTTTACGCTTATACCGGAACACAGTATAACACGGCTCCCGCCTTTGGATCTTTGGGCAACGAATTGTTCAAAAAGGTTTCCTTCTCTTTCATGATTCCGACACTGATTTTCCTTGGTGTCCTCTATGCCTCCGTCTCAGCCCGTTTCGTCTTTTTCAGGCTCTTCGAGGGTACCCGCCACAAGGGAAACCACACCATGGTCGGTTGGGCTTCCTGGGCTGGCATCCTTGCAGCGACCTGGATCGTGGCCTTTGTTATCGCCGAGGTGATTCCGTTCTTCTCGGACTTGCTGTCACTGATGAGTTCGCTTTTCGACTCTTTCTTCGGGTTCATTTTCTGGGGTGTAGCCTATATGCGAATGCGGAAGGCCGATTACGGGGCGGGATGGATTTCACGAAGAGGCATTCGTGGGATTGCTGGGTTTGCATTGAACGTTGCCATCATTTTGATTGGGGTGTTCATGTTGACCGCTGGAACCTACGTAAGCTTTTCGATCTGGAGGAAACTTGTTGTGACTAATTCTATCGCAGGCTTCTGTCCAGAGTATTTTGAATGATTACGCCGCCGGATCGGTTCGTAGCGTGTTCGATTGTTCGAGCAACGGCTTGTAACTACTTTTTGAAAACCGAGCACAATGCTTCGGGAGGTTTAGTGTAGGGTTGGTTAAGATTGTTCAGTACCATAAATACATACAATTCTATCGAGGAATATAGTACTAGTGATGTTAAACGTGCGCTCCTTGTGATTCACAACAAGGTCGTATTATTGCCGTAGGATGTAAAGATTCCCCAGCCAATGACTCCTAAAATATCTCACCTATTGCATCAGCGATATTATATACCTACACAGTAAGTTTTCTTGCTGTATATGAGGTTAGGATGTTGACGGCAGTGGGTCATCCTCGGCTTGAGCCGAACCCCAGGGCCTCTTATTTGGCTTTCATTCAACCATACAAATATGAAAGGAAGCAAAGCACTCAGCATTGCTGCGAGGCATATTCAGTCCCCGAGAGTTCGAGATCAATCAGCGAGGAGCTTGTCCAGCATCTGCGTCACTCGCAATGCCTCACGCGCCAACAACCTGACCTCCAGACCTTTTACTATCCACTGCCATGATAGACATTGTGCTTTTCTTCAAATTGCACCCAAAAAACCATTGCCTCGGCGAAGGAATGCATCCAGCAATGCAACGGGTTCGACAGCTATCAAACATACCGCGCTTTACGACCTTCATCTTGCCCATGGTGGAAAGATGGTTTCCTTTGGGGGCTACTCCATGCCAGTCCAATACCCGGACTTAGGAGTTGGTGAAAGTCACAAATGGACTCGAGAAAAAGCGAGTCTATTCGATGTAGGGCACATGTATGATCTTAATCGCTATTGTGTGTGTGAACCTCAACCACTGACGCCTCCCATAGGGTTCAGCATGAAATTTCTGGTCCGGGCGCTTCGTCTTTCCTCGAGAAAATCACCCCTACATCCACCGCCGCTCTGAAGCCCTTCCACTCAACCCTCTCCTGCCTCCTCCATCCGGGCACAGGTGGCATAGTTGACGATACGGTCATCACACGCGTTGGCTGGGAAAAATTCTACCTCGTCACAAATGCCGCTTGCCGGGACAAAGACCTTGCTTACCTCGAGAAGTTTGGGGCTCATCAAGACGAAGGTATACATTGGGAAGTTCTCGAAGGTCATGGCTTGGTTGCTCTCCAAGGGCCCCTCAGCGCAGATATTCTGCAAAATGCCCTGAGAGGCATCGTTCATCAAGACGAGAAAGAGTCAGACCTAAAGTCCCTGTACTTTGGCGAATGCGCACAGCTTCGTTTGAATCTACCCTCGAGTGCTGCTGAAATCCTAATCAGCAGAGGAGGCTACACTGGTGAAGATGGGTTCGAAATCTCAATTAAACCGAACTCTACAGAAGAATTCACGAATCATCTGTTGAAGAGCGCTGGACCAGACAAACTACGTCTAGCGGGTTTGGGTGCACGAGATAGTTTGAGGCTAGAAGCGGGGATGTGTTTATACGGACATGATATAGATGACAGCACCACACCCGTGGAAGCAGGTCTCAGCTGGATCGTCCATAAGGATCGTCGAACGTACGGAGGTTTCTACGGCGATGAAGTAATCTTACGCCAATTACGCCCTGCAAAAGAAGGAGGCGGCGTTTCGCGGCGGAGAGTGGGGCTGGTAGTGGATGGAGCGCCGGCACGAGAAGGAGCTGATATTCTAGGGACTATCGAGGGAAGAGAAGAAAAGGTGATTGGGAAGGTGACAAGTGGCTGTCCTAGTCCGACGCTAGGAAGGAATATTGCAATGGGGTATGTGGAGAGTGGACACCACAAGGCTGGGACTGAAGTGGGTGTTTTAGTAAGAGGCAAAAGGAGGAATGCCACGGTGACAAAAATGCCATTTGTGCAGAGCCGGTATTGGAAGCGGGCAGCTGGAACAGCGCCGGGGTAGGATGCTGTTGGGAGGATTCATTCTTTCTGAATGTTTGATGATGGGTTTCCGGGAAGTTATTGGAGAAGTCCTTCTCTGCAGAGGGATAGTCGAAATATTCAAGATACGTGGTATAATTTCAACACATTCGTCACATGCTATTCTAGAGGGAGTCCCGGTCGGTTAGTCCGACTGTTTACTGCCAGGCAAGCTATGTAGGCTTGAGGTATCGAAAACCTAGACCGATTTCAGAATTTATCGAGAGCTTAAGAAAAGTGAATCTGATATTCTCGAAGAAGATCACACTCGTAAAAATCATTGACAATAATATCGCTGCACTTCTTCAGCTTAGACTGACCATCACCAGAGAATCAGCTCAGTGAAGAGGATCACCCTCATAGTGGTCGAAGCGTAGCAGACGAGCACGAGCACGAGCACGAGCTGGTTCCCTCTGTACTCAATACGGATTCTTTTGATGAGGGGCAGGGACAGCAACAGGAGGTGGAGGCGGACGAAAACAACGATGAGGATGACGGCCAGGCGCCGCAGGAGGTGAATGGTGTGGCAGCGGCGCTGACGGCTGAAAGGGTTAGTGATCCCCATCTATCCGGCCAGGAGGATGGAAGCCCAAGACCGGCCGAGCGACAGCGGCTCCTACCCTCCCGCGATCCATCGCCAGCGAGAAATCATGACGAGGCGGAGAGCTGTAGCGATAGTCACGGCGACCACGAGCTCAACAACAAAGCCGACTCGGACTCGGATAATGGGAAATCACGTCCTGCTAAGCGGAAGCGGCCGTCCTCATCTTGCGACAGCCCAATGCAAAAGAAGCGCAGGCGCTCTCTTCAGCAGAGGTCTACCGGCCAATATAGACCACGCTCCAAGCCTCGTCGGCGCTCTCCCAAGTCTCACTCCCTACTTGATCAGGGTTCGAGCGCGGCCGCGGTCTCCAGTCCCAAGCGTCGATTGCTTTCGCCGGCGCCTTCTGCATCGCACCCCACGGATAGAGACATGTCGCTCGACTGCTACAACCTTGACCGATCGTCCGAAGCCGTCCAGCCGACGCTGACCGAGGTTACATTCCGTCCGCACTCTTCGCCGGACCTCTATTCCTTCACTGCAATAGTCCGGGTCGGTCATGACAGGCCAGAATTCTCTCTCGTCCGCTTTGTCACACTCATCGAGAACATGAGCTACATTGAGGATGTAGATATCCACACAGTCAAGTGACTATCGCAAGATATGGTCCACTTAATTGACTTGAGCCGGCTTGCATCTTCCCGACTCTCACCCAGTGTGAGGACCAAGGGGACTTCCCCGAAGACAGGCCGTACCCATGACAGCGCGGCGAGTGTTCGGCACTGGCATGGCAAAGCCGTTGACGCTGGGGCTACTGCATCGCCAGGATCTGAACTGTCAAGCAATGACGATGACAGCGATTCAAGTAACAGCGATCCCGATCTCAGCAGCGACGATGATGAAGATTCAAGCGCAGCTGAGCAAAGGCGTTCGAGCGCGAGCAAGCAGAGCCGATGGTCAGACCTAGACGAGCGGCGCTTGCTGGCATACGAGAAAGCGGGCAAGTCTTGGGAGTGGATCTTCTGCAAATTTCCTGGCAGGACTCGGGCCGGCGATACGTACACGCTGGAACATGGTTCCGGCCCAGAGGCGATTGGGTTTCCCTGCAGGTGGACAGGCAGCAGCTCAAGCTCTCCGTGCCTACTTGTCCCTCGGTGTCTGCCGGAACGAATATTTGAAAGCGACCTTATCCCTCTGTCGGCCAGTCCCATTGCGGGAGCAGGTACGGTCGAGGGAAGCGGCGTTCAAAGCGAGGCGAATAAGGGATTAGACGTATGGGCGAGGCAGCAGAAATAGATCAGGAGGGGTTGACATTGGAAGCAGACATGGGGCTTTTCATTGGCATCCCTGGTATCATTGTATTGTACAGTTTCCCCAGACTCTTCCCCCAAAATATACAATTCAAAAACAAAGGTACCGAACGCCTCACGATGCTGATGGCCAGCCCCTGCCTCTCGCCTATGCAATTGCCTGTTCCCCTTTTTCCAAACGGTCTATCGCTCTGCTGAATGCATTTATCATCCCATCGTACATTATATCGTCGTCGCGGAACGTTCCTGTGAACATTGCTCCGTCCCTAATTGGGAAGAGGACATTTCGGAGCTCACGAGCCAACTGTTTCAGGCTCTCGAACTGTGGTGCAAACTCCGAGATAACCTTCTCAAATCGATTTTTGTCCATGTCCCCTCGTTTGGTCCCCGCAATTTGCCAATAATTTCCAGTGTACCAATCCCGAAGACCAATTATCCTCGTTGATCTCGGCCAGGCTTGAAACTCGCCTGCGCCTTCGTGACCATACCGAATGCACATCCACATGAAGACATATAAGAATGATTCAAGGTCGTGCCGATAAGTGTGCTTCTTGCCTTCAAGAACCTCAATCGCCATGAACTGCATGGTACCCGTTTGGTGACGAGCTCCACTCGGCATGCTATCCAGCTCCTTTGCTAAGTCCAAGTCAATTAGTCTTCCTTTCTGGCCTTCCTTGGTAGCCTCGACAATAATGATATTGTTTTCAGAAACGTCTCGATGAAGAATCTTTCCATCCTCGAGAAGCGACTTGTGACCTCGGATGGCATCGCGTAGCGCCTCCAAAAGCTCTTTGACGGATCGATATTCGTGGAGAGGTCGTCCAGCTGGTGAAGTTACCAAGCAGTAGTTCACTCGGTTGCCGTACATCCCACTTTCGCAGTCTACTAGACTATCGGCCTCAGCCTCTTGAGTGCTGTGGGCGTCGGTGGCGTCTGGCTGGCCTTTGATATGCACATTTGCCGCGTTGGCGTGGCTACCGTCGGATTTGGATCTCTTCAGTCTGCTTCCCCCTTCAAGTCTTTCACCTCTTTTTCTTTTCTGCCCAGAGGAAGAAGTTGTGGTGCTACTTGCGCCGATTCCTAAGCCAACCAAATGGGCCGCACCGCTCCCTAACCTTCCTTTGAGACTTGTTTTCGAGTACGCCCGACTGGATTTCGCACTGCTATTGACCCAAGAGGCTTTGCTCGACGGCTTTCGTGGCGTTCCGAATTGCATGTCTCGTCGTAAATGTGCGATGGTGTCCGGATCACCGTCAATAGAAATTTTCTCGTGACTGAACCACTCAGCAATGCCCGTGACTCTTCTATCCTTGGCCAACTTCAACAGTGCGCCTTCCCGTTGCCTTTTGTCGGACGGCCAAGCGAACTTGACCACATACCCCCACTCCGTTGAATTACTTCCCCTTCCTCGATAACATGTTGTTCCCCTACACACTATCGCTTTTGTCGAGGCGATTGGCTTGTCCTCCAAAAAGATCCTCTCATATTGTGCGACGATGTACCTGCCGTTCTCGTCATGCTTGATAAACGTGTTCAAACCCAATTCCGCATCGGACATCAGCGCATAGCCAGCAATGACCTTGACGAATCGCTCTGGCTCTCTGTGGATGTCGAACTTCTCCGAGCTGTATGGGCCGGACCTATCAAACATCCAAAGGCGCATCAGGGTCCCGCAAATCGTAAAACCAGGCACAAATCGCCGATCAGGTTGACTTCCAAACACCTCGCGCGCGTAGCCCGCCAATTGCACCAGTGTTTTTGTGTAGCCATCCTCGTTAGGATTCCGTTTGTGTTCCCCAATAACAAGAACATTTGACCAGTCGTGCTCGCCGTCTTGGAAGACAGCATCGGCGGGAGTGAGGAAAATGTCAAGCTTACGATCAGCCTCCGAGCCTCTCAACACTTTGTTCGCTGATGTGTAGTATCTGCGGCGAAGTCCATTGAAGATAGCGTCCTGGAAGTTCATAACCCACTCAAAAAAAGGGTCTTGAAGTGAAGGTTGCGGCCAACCGCGCCAGCGACCCTCTATATAATGGGCTCTTGACACTTCGTAGATATCCCTCGCGTTGTTCGTCCAGGGTTTGCCTTCGAAGTATCGCTCGTAGAAGCCCCCGACATCGTAGTAGACGCGCCCTGTGAGTTCCTCAAGTATTCGCTGGTCAACTTCATCATGTGTCTGTTCAGTCCCGCTTTGACAAGCCGAGCTCGGTCGAAGCGGCGTGTCGAAGACGGCTTTCTCGCAGGGATTTGGTGGCGTTAATTGTTTCGGGCTAGTGAGTGCGATCAGGTCGAACACGGCAAGCCATATCTCCGCGTCAGGCGCGTTATTAACAACCAGTTCCACCAAAGGGATCGTTGACTTGATGTCGAAATCGCTGGAGCAAGATTTAGATGCAAGGCTGACTAGATCCGTACGAAGGCGAGTCTTGGGATTAATCTGCGAATATAGTTTACGAGAGGCCGGAAGGCTCTGCAAGGCCAAAATAAGATCAAGGACCAGATCTTTCATATACGTTAGCAAGATAATTAGTTGCTGCGCAATGACGCTAACCTGAGGCAGATTCTGCGGAAAGGATGTCCCCAACAGCACGAGATGATCCAACGAAATCTAGATGCGCTTGAAATGATTCAAACTGGTGACGAAAAGCAACCAATCCTTCTTCGATGGGATGGCTGTTGGTTGCATTTGCTTCCTCGGTAGCCTCCATGATAGGGTATATCGTGGAGCCTGCTGGAGATGAGGGAAGGAAGGCGACGCGGTCTCAGAACGTGAAGGGAGAATGGTCATTGCTTCCGTAGAAAGGGTAGATTTAATAGAAACCCTCACTAGCGCGTTGGTTGATTGCTCACTACTTTACTATCTAAGCTCGTTCCTCGCTTACTCGTATTTACGGGGTTTCCGCGCACTCTAACCTAGAAAGGTTAATTTTAGACAGTATCGAGTTTAGCGTTCTAAAAAGGGCACTAATATAAATTAGTCATAGTTAGCGTGCGCGAAAACCCAGTGTGCGCGGAAACCCCGTAAATACGAGTAGTGGGGGCTAGTTCTACGGATAGTGCGGGGATCATTTTGAATGAGTCTCGTCGAATGCTGCGACAGATATCATGTGGACAGCTAACAACCCGATCTCCCATCATACGAGCCATACGTTGGACAATGGCGCCAGCAGCAGCAACAATGGCATCCATGGTGACGGAGCGCATCCGTTCCGCCACCATACGAGCCATACTCTGGAGAACGGCGCCAGCAGCAGCAATAAGGGCGGTATTGGGGACGGCAAGAACTCGAACGAGAGTCGTTCCTCTCATGGCTCGGTGGTTAGCTTACTCTTCTTCATTCAGGACACAATCGGGGCGATGTCTTGGAAGCCTCCCTAATGAGCCTTGCTGCCGACCTTTCCAACTTGACTATAGACAGCACATTGCGTGAGCCTGGCGAGTCTGATGAGGGCGCTGTCACAGAGGCCTCTTCGCCGTGCTCTTCCGCAGACAGCATCTCGCGCAAGAGCCACGATTCTGACGGGGGGACCATCACCGAGGCCACTTCCATGTGCTCCTCTGGCAATCATTCCATCTTTAGCATCATTGACAGCACATTGCGTGAGGGCGAACAGTTTGCAACGGCCTGCTTCGACACAGCACAGAAACTCAAAATCGCCCAGGCTCTGGATGATTTTGGAGTGGAATATGTAAGACTGCCAACCTAAGCTATGGAGGTAAGAAGCTGCGAAAAATATTGTGCCTAGCTGACACCATACATTAGATCGAGTTGACGTCGCCGGCTGCTTCAGAACAGTCGAGAGCTGATTGCGAGGCTATCTGCAAGCTGGGTCTGAAGGCCAAGGTAGGACGAGCTTAGACTGTCTTAACTTCTTGTTAACAATGGGTCAGATATTGTGTCACATCCGATGCAATATGGAAGACGCAAGGATCGCCGTTCAAACAGGCGTCGATGGAATGTATGTCAACTCTCCAGAACCAAGTATCCATGACTGATGGGCCCGACACAGCAATATGTGCATTGGCACTTCTTCCTACCTCATGAAACATTCCCACGGAAAGGACATGGCCTACATTGCTGCCAAAGCCAAGGAGGTCATTGAATATGTCAAAACGAACAAGATTGAGATTCGCTTCTCCGGGGAAGACTTCTTCCGCTCGGATTTCGATGAGATACTGAAGCTGTACTCTCTCGTCGATCGGTTGGGCGCAAACCGCGTGGACATCGCCGATACCGTGGGCAGTGCCACGCCGCGGGAAGTCTTCGAGAAGATCGACACCCTGCGCAAAGTCGTGGGCTGCGACATCGAGACGCACTTCCACAACGACACGGGATGTGCTGTCGCGAACGCCTACGTCGCTCTCGAAGCTGGGGCCACCCACATTGACACCACGGTGCTCGGCATCGGCGAGCGGAACGGCATCACGCCTCTCGGCGGCCTTGTGGCGTCTTTGATTCCCACGGACCGCAAGTACATCCTGAGCAAGTACAAGATCGAGAAGCTGAGCTACCTTGAACATTTAGTTGCACAGATTGTCGAGGTGAAAATACCTTTCAACAACTTTATAATATCTTTTCAGAAATTTAGTTGAACAAAGCTGATAGGGCCGACAAGCTAGGCGATATCGAAAAGCTAGTAACATAGTTTATTGAGATAGAGCTAACACTCATTACTTGTAATGCGAACCTTATACAGAGACTTTGTCATGATGTCAGGTCACCAACCCGGTTTAGAACATAGATCGTCGATACCTTAGATAATCTCGATTCATTGAATCTGTTTCGCAGTTCAATGAATCAAGTCATCGATCTAGTCATCGTCATCTTAATCTAGCCTCAGCAATTCTGTTTCAATCATCTCAGTCATGTGCACGAACTTCTGCAATCTTAAGTCAATAGAACTACTGTCTAGCCTTGATTCTGCTCGATTCATGTATATAGAAGTTGAATTTTCATTCTTTGCTTTTGCTTTTTGTCTTTCATCTTGTACATTATCTGATGTATTATCTTGTATTTAAATTCTATCTGTCTGTAATTCATACACCCTTGTGACATCGGTTTAGGCCCGACCCATGGGGGACTCTATGCTATTTATATCGAGTGGACAAAACCCTCTGGGGGAGAAAACCACTCGCCGTCTATACGGCTGCTTCGCGCAGCCGAAACAATAAGATTGGCACTGTGTTACCAAGTAATGAACCTATAGCTTCTATCCAGCGCGTGACGCTCGAGTAAACTCTTAATGAGTGTCTGTGTTGTTCGTTTATGACGCATCGTCTTTGCCCTGCTCTTCATTGACGGTATTCTATACAACGATGTCCCGGTCCGATCCCCGGTCCGAAGACGAAAGACGTTTCCTTTGCACCCGTGGTGCTCGTGGTTGTAACGTACGTAGAGCTGCGTTCTCTTGCTCAATGATTGCCATTCATTGCGCAGAGAAATATGTGATGGAAGAGAGGCGCACACGATGGGGAGGTAGAGTGTGGTTGTACTGAGTAACCCTTTCCTTCTCTTGATTTGGCTTGTGTCACGTAGACGTTGGATGAATTGTTAGTATAGGCGTGCGGTCGCAATCGTTCGATGTTTGGCTCTGATCGATGGAAGAGGATGCGTTCTGATCGTCCTCTTGAGCTCTCGATTTTCCACGTAGATAGATGAATGACTTGGCGTCAAGTAAAGAAGGTGGGCTCAAGCCCTCCCAGTATACCAGCGTGACCGACGAGTCACTACTCCTTCGGGCACTGTAGTCACGACTCTCAGACTGAGGACGACTATTCTACCTGATATCTTTTCATCAATTACTCGACGGCACTGTCGATGTGATGAAGACGTTCCAGTATATCGACGCAGTCGACGAGTCGCAAATCCTTCGACCACTTGTAGTCACGACTCTCATACTGAGAACGACTATTTCACTAGATATCTTTTCATCTCTTACTGACATCGACATGTCATCAATCATCCTCGTAGATCGATTGTGACTGTTAGAGAAGATGTTGTCACGTAGGTGAAAACTCTGCACGATCGACTTTTCTGCTCACGCAACATTCTAACATCGTTTGAATTGCGTCGAATTGAGATCTCTTGACTCTTCTGACTTCTATTCGAACACAGAATAGAATCAAAAGATTCGTAGTCGACATCATGAACAGATGAATCTCGTTGTCAGTCTTTAAATTCTATCAAAGTAATAATAATATCAGTCTTTTATATTAATAGTATCTTTAATTTAACTCAGTCTTTGACATTATGAAATATTTACACTTTCTGCAACATTTTCATACATTAAAATCTTATTTAGTTATTCTTTTATTTAAATGAAGTCATCTCACAATTTCTTGATCAATGATGAGCATGCTGTTAAACAATTCACTCAAAGTATGAATGAAAATTCAGTTGAGATTTTTCATGCAATGCAAAAGCTTCAAAATCAAGTTTAATAACATAATATTATCACTTTATTTTTATTCATCATTTTCAATTCTTTAATTTATATAAAGTTAAATTCTTAATCTTTTGCAATGATAACTCAAATCATTACATAAATCTTAAACAATTAATCTTTCTTTATCATTAATTTTTTTGTAAATTCTGTCATTGTTGTTAGAGATCAACATAGAGCGAGTCATATGAGTGTAATATAACTAATAAATAAATACTAAGAAAGAAAAGTATCTACAGAAAAGAACTTGCTATTATATGTGTGCATTCTAGCTCTGTGCTAGACTCAATCAGAATGAAATCAGATGAAGACTAAACAAAGAATAAACGAAGAATGAACAAAGACTGAGATGAAGACTGAGTGAAAAATAGACGAAGAATAAACAAAGACTAAAATCGTAACATCATCTCTTTCTCTTGACTATTCATGTTCACATGAATGTTATTTCATTGAGTCTTTTCATCAATCTTTCTATTGATCTCATATCATCAAAAATATTTATTGTAGTTGACTCGCTATGTAGAGAATTGAAGAATAGAATGATGATCTTTTGTAGCAGACTCACTGTGAGAACATCATTGAAGCAGACTTACTAGAAGAGAATTGACTAGCTCATTAAAGAGATTGATTCAAATTGCATCATTAAAGCAGACTCACTATCGAGTGACTGACTTGATGACAAGATCAATATTGAACGTGTCTTTATAGCAGACTCACTTTAAGTATCGTTCAAGCAGACTAACTATTGAGTGACTGACTTTGTTGACGAGATCAATCATTATCTGTTCTTGTAGCAAACTCACTATTGAACGTGTTATTAAAGCAGACTCACTAGTTGACACAGAAACATGAGATAAATCAATTCACTGATTGATAAAGTGATGTGCTTGTAGATCATCACATTGACGACGTCATTGAAGCAGACTCACTAGATTGCACAGAAACTCAAGATAGATTGATTCACTGACAAATAAAGCAATGTGCATAAATAGATCATTGCATTGACGAAAGATATCATTGTAACAGATTCACTATGAGATTTGCTTCTGAGATAAAGACTTCAATGCAGTTTTATGACTGATCTCGTTGCTTTCGCTGATCTTCTGATCTAGTTGAAAAGAGTTTCAATCTTTTGTTTATACTCACTGATCAGCTCATGAGAAAAGAAGAGTGAGTGCTGTTGCATGATAAGTTGACTAGATCAAAGTCAATAGTTGAATCAAGCAGAAGCACTCAATACAGATTATTTCTCTTCGTTTGTAACAAAGAAGTATTTATCTAATGTTAAAGATTAGCATAAAGCGAGTCATATGAGTGTAATATAACTAATAGATAAATACTAAGAAAGAAAAGTATCTACAGAAAAGAACTCACTATTATATGTGTGCGCTTTAACTCTGTGCTAGACTTGATCAGAATGAAATCAGACGAAGACTAAACAAAGAATAGATGAAGAATGAGCGAAGACTGAGACAAAGACTGAGCGAAGAATAGATGAAGAATAAATAAAGACTAAAATCATAACAATTGTTTTTATTACTTTTAAATTCAAGAAACTTTTTAATATATTTAAATATAAGAAGAATAAAGATTGATTGAATGCATGAAAGCAAAGTCTGATACAACGCATGAACATAAATGATGATTATTATTTCTTTCATTGAGTCAAAATCATTTATGTTGAGTTAATATTGAATCAATGATCTTTGTATCATTTTTATCTTTGCAAATTAATGATATAAATTGCATTATTACTGTGATAATTCTTTCAAGACAAAAGATGCTTATTTATATTTTTGTAAAACTTTAAAGCAAAACATGAATAACTTTGTTGACTGTTACAATTTCTTCTATCAAAAGAAAGAATGTTCTTTGATGAAAGATTTTTTATTGATTGACTATTTAAAGTGCAATGTCAATTATTTCATTCAAATCATCATTTTCTTCTAATAAAATCTTGATGAAACTCAATCATTCATTTTTTATCAATGAGTTCAAGTATTTTTTAACATTAATAAAAAGTTTCAACAACTTAAGCATCATTAATCTCACTTCATCTTCATCATTATTTCATTCATCAAAGTTAAGAGCATTTTTACATTGACTAGTAACTTTTTGAATTTAAAAATCATCATCTTTGTAACTGTTTATCAGAATCATGTCTAAATGATACAATCAATGAAGATCAGAATTGATAGTGCTTGATCTTTAAAAATAGCTATAACTGAATATTAAGAATACAGAAGAAGATTGATACAAAAGCTTTTATTTATGTAATCTTTAAAGACTGTGTTAAACTTGAAAGAAATGTGTTTATGACATGAAAAGAATATGATGTAAATAAACAAGATGTTGTTGAAAGAAAAGAATGTTGAGAAAGAAAAAGAAGTTGAGTCATATCTGAGTCAAATCTGAGTCAGATCTAGATCAGATCTCGACTAAATCGTTGATTAACTTTAGTTATTATGCAGAGAACTTGCTAGTGTTCACTGCGAATTAATTAGAACTTCAGTCTTAATACACTTGTAACATGAGTCAGATTTAGATCAGATCTTAACTAAATCATTGACTAGCTTTAGTCATTATGCAGAAAACTCACTAACGTTCACTGTGAATTGATTAGAACTTCAGTCTTGATATGCTTGTAACATTGTTATTTCAACAATATTTTTATTTTTTTCTTTCTCATCTTTTGATGAATTAATGAATTTAAGTTTCATTATTATCATCATTCAAGATAAGATTCTGATCATTTTTGAAATCAAGAAAATTTGCAACAAGTGAAAGCTGTGCTACTATTGCAAATTGCAACATTCAAGCAAAATTATTAAAAAATACTCAAATAAGAAGTTCTTCACTCTGCATATCATGAATATTTATGATAGTAATGTTATCAATATAAATGAAGAAGTTTTGCTGTTTATGAGAAAAGTTTAATTTTTAAGCTAAGTCATGCTCAGAAATCTGTATACATATCATCTTGTTTACTAATGTCAGAAACTGAGTTAAACTAAAGATACTATCAATATAAAAGACTGATATTATTATTACTTTGATAAAATTTAAATACAAGACAATACATCAAATAATATACAAGATGAAAGACAAAGAGCAAAAGAAAAGAACAAAAGCTCAACTTTTATATACATGAATTAAGCAAAATTAAGACTAAACAATAGTTTTATGATTTAAGATTGCAAAGATTCATGCACATAATTAAGATGATTAAAACTAAATTATTGAAACTAAATTAAAATGATGATGATTCAATTAATGACTTGATTCATTGAATTGCAAAATAGATTTAATGAATCAAAATTATTTAAAACATCAACAATTTATGTTTTAAATCAAATTAATAATTTGACATCATGATAGTAACTTCTTTCTTCAAGATTGAGCTTCTGCAAAATGATGAAAAGAAATAAGATGAAATAAGAAAAAATCAAAAATAAAGATTTTTTTTAATTCTTACTTAATTTAACACTCATTATGAATCTATGCAAGATTTTATATACTGTAATGAGCATTACATTAATGCAGCATTCTTTTTGCATCAAAAATCATTTCTTTCTGCGCTTTATACTATAACTGTTTTCAATGCAAGAACTTTATAAGTTTGTTTATTCTCTTAAACTGAGTCAAGGTGAAAAGATAGTCATTTTCGAGAAATCTGAACGCTGTTTTTACGCTTTCTCTGCATCGATTTCTCGATCGTGCTCATGTCGCTCTATATTTCTCATGCGCTCGAGATTTAATGTCTGCGATTTTTTAATTCTCGCAACGTTACGTTGTCTCTGCAGTTAATTTCACTTGTGTCTTCAATTCATCTGTTTAACATTCGAAGCTCAATCTTTCATGTCTTGTGTGAGCTCGAATCGTTCACGAACGCTGCGACGTGAAGCGCGAAGGATGAAAAGAAAGAGAAGTGCAAGAAAGAAGAGAGAAGAAGAGAAGACGAAATCACGCTAAGCGTCACATTCATTTCTGAAGCACTTTCACGCCTATAAAGATCGACCTTCTCTTTTCTTTCTCTTCAACTGACTTCGCTCTTTGCATTGATGTACTTGAGAATCTTCTTCTGTTCAGTCTCTACTTTGGCTGCTCTCAGAATCATCTGAGATGATTTGTTGAAAAGCATCGCTTCAAGCTCAGAATCGACACTCAAACTCGTCTCATGACGCGTTCACTGAAATCAAGCTCTTCGCTCGAGAATATTACAACCAACAATTTAAGAAGATCGATAGAAACCATCAATCAATCACTTTCTACGCTGATATGATCAATCTTCACATTGATCATCTTGAGAAATTGTGAAGAGAGTCAGTCACTTTCAATGTTCGTTCTCTGATGATTTTGCTCACGTCATGAATCTTCTAGATATTGCAAGGTCGTCGATATTGATCTCTACTACACACTCAAGAGATCTACAGAGAGTCGTATCAAGAACTTTTTTCATTGATTGTGTAACAATTACTCTGTCAAGAAAATCAGTTCGATCGAGATTTACTGACATCAACTGAGTCAGCTATATATCAAATGAAAGAATCGACGAATCAACTCATTGATCTTGAAACAAATCTTCGATGTAAGTGATAGAAAACATCGATGCTTCGACATGATTGACAGAGAAATAGTTCATCAATGATTCACTAGTTGAAGAACACGATCTGAACGACAGCGAAATTGACAAGTCTCTCTTGAACGCGAAAGATTTTCTGAAGGTTTTGCGCTGTCATTGAGTGATGAACACAAACATCTTTTCTCATGAACGACAATGAATTCAACTTGCGATGATCTTGCTGATCGCTGCGTTCACTGAATCTCGATTCAAAGTTCTTCTTGAAATCATCTATCGAGACTTGAATCTGTTTGTTCAGCGCGATAAGATCATCGAGAAAGTAATGCTTACGTTGCAGCTGAAACTCATCAGAATCAAGTCTTGTAAGAAATGCAAGAGATCATGAGTGAAAGTCTGAAAATCGAGTTCATCAATCTGACTAGTCTGCAGTAAAATCTACATGTTTTTCATCGATACAAATTCTGTTTTCTGTGCAATATCTCACATCATCAGTCTTGTTTGCGACGATGATGTCTTTCTTGCTTTCAACATGATTCTTGAGAAAGTTTTGACGCTGAGCGTTTGAAAGAAACTGAACTGTCAAGTCATCTCTTGAAAAAAAGACATGCTAGACGTGTTGATGTTTCGTGAGTCGAAGCAGATTACACAAGAATTTTGAATCTCGTTTGATAAAACACTCATCTATGATAAGTATCACGACTGAGTGAAACGTTTAGAAGAAGAGACAGACTTTGTTCAGATCATGATAATCTATTGTCTTTGATGAGCGACTGAAAATGTCATCAACAATGAGTCTTAAGAGTTCTGATTCAAGAAAGCAATGATGACATGATTATTTTTTAGACGATTCTAATTTTAATGAGACTGTTTGCAATCTAATCATGAATCAAATCAGTTCGACCGTATTTCATTGCAACTATCTGTCTCACATGATTCGATACGACACTCAAGTCGCATATCAACGCACGAAGTCTCGTACGAAGTCGATTCAAGCTGTCAATCGAATGAGTCAACTGATCGATCTGCGACGATTCAAGAGACTGACTGACGAGCAGAGAGTGAGTCTGCGTCAGAAAGCAGAAATCAAGAAGCTGTGTCATCATTGAGATCAACTCTATCATTGCATTCGAACATCAAAGTTCAAGTTTCTGTATCAAGCAAAAGAAGAGTCGATTTACGACGAGTATCAGAAAGTCAAACGCGTCGTGAATTAACTCATCAAAGCACGAGAGCGAACGCTCAAGAAGCAGATTCAAGCAGAATACGACGTCATCGCTTCGATGAATGATATTCAAGCGCAACTTGAAGAAAATGCGAAGTCGATTGATCAAACTGTTTTCACCTTCGAATCGATTCGATACGCTTTCGTGAAAAAAGCTCGCATCGCTCAGACCTTCTTTGATTCGTCGTCAACATTCAATGTTGATGACGACGTGAATTGACGAGTCTCGATCGTGAATGATCTGATGTCGCTGTGTTCTCTGCAAGAGAGTCGATTTCGCAAAGTCAGTTAAAGATGAAGAATTCGAGTTATCAAATGCAATCTGAAGAATGTTGATGTGAAATATATCTTGAACGCTGTAATATTCAAGTCAGCTGAGTCAGAGTCTCAGATTTCTCATCTCTTTTCACTGAGATGCAAACAGTATCAATGTCTTCATTGTCTTGAAAATCGCAGTTTACCTTTGAATGAGCGACTTTATAACCTTGATAGTAAATTTTCATTGCAACGACATTTCGATCGCTGTTATATCTTTCAGTCAGACGAGTTCTGTTCATTTTTCCGTTTCGAATGTGCTGTTGTTACGCTCAACAGCATGATGCATTTCAAGAATCATGCGATCAAGATTCACGAAATTTACATGTCGAAGAAGATGTAATCTGTCTCGACGTGAGAATTTTGATAAGTCAATGCTTCATCTCGCTCAGTTGACTGCATGAGTTGATTGTAATATCTTTATATTACGTGATCATCTTCGTATTATTATGCATCTGCGCTTTGTAGAATTGAAGTAGAATTTTCTTAACTGTGATGTATCGTTTTTCTGTTCTTTCTGATGTGTTCATGAATCTACTTTTTCTGATCATCTGATCTCTGAATTTCGTTTCTGAACTCAAATTAAAACCTTAGTCTCTTATTCATTGATCTGTATAAATTAATTGAAAGATTTCTTACAAATTAAAAGCTGTTCAAGTCAATGATATGTTACAATGTTTCAGTAAATTAAAAGAATTAGATCGCAATCGCTAATGAAGTAGAGAAATAAATGTCTCAAGAAATTAGATGACGTAGAGAATTAAATGACGTAGAAAATTAAATAAAGTAAGAGAATAAAAGTTTCAAGAAATTAGATGACGTAGAAAATTAGATGAAGTAAGAGAATGAAAGCTTCAAGAGATTAGATGACGTAGAAAATTAGATGAGGTAGAAAGTTAGATGAAGTAAGAAAATGAAAGTTTCAAGAGATTAGATGATGTAGGGAATTAGATGATGTAGAAAATTAGATGACGTAGAAAATTAGATGAAGTAAGAGAATGAAAGTCTCAAGAAATTAGATGATGTAGAAAATTAAATGACGTAGAGAATTAGATGAAATAAGAGAATGAAAGTCTCAAGAAATTAAATGATGTAGAAGAGTAAATATCTCAGAGTCTGACTCGTTTCAGAGCCTTTTCTAATCTAGAGTCTATTTCTTTCCAGGGTTTTCTAGCCTCAGAGCCCTTTTTGCCCTAGGGACTTTCTCGCTCTAGACTTCTCATTTTTTCCTGAGAGAGCGTGACTTCTAGAAAATCACTCTCAGGAGAAAATTCCTAGAAGTTAGTCGATTCTAGTAGAGAAGGATTTCGAGGAATTTTCTTCCCAGGAATCATTCTCTCCTGGGAATTTTCTCCCAGAAATCATTTTCTCCAGAAATTATTCTTTCTCAGAAGAACCGAAGTAAAACAAATTCGATGAATCTAAGCAGAAGGCTTAACTATATCAACAGTGCTAACTATTTAACATTCTGCTTCTTAATCGCAATTCTTTTCTGAGACTGAAGAGTATATTATTTTCTCAAAGGCTGATAACTCAGTATCAACTACTAACACTTTGCAGCTTTCAAACATCACGGATCGTGATTATCTCGGGCCTGAGATTACTCTCGCTACTTTTGACCGATTGCTCAAACGCAAATCGAAAATCCGAATGTCACTATCGTGACGCTATTTCTTAACGCAGTTCACGAAGTGTATTCTTCTCTCGACTATCGAGGCTCAATACGTTCCGATATAGAACGTATGCACTCATATATATTAATGACTCGAGATATGATGCAGGACAGAAGCAGACCTGATTTCATAAGATTCATGAGTGCGCATCTTCTGTTTCGAGATTTTGATGAGTTATTCAATCGTTTCAAACGCGAATGTCGCTTCAATGAGATCAGCAAGGCCGTCGAGCTAAAGATGAACTTCAAGAATACGATCGTTCACTCGTGACTCATGCGAATTAGAAAGAACGCAACGCAACGCAACGCGAGTTCGACGTTCTGCATGCATCTGGTCACATACGAGCTTAATATGCTTGCGCGACATCTGCATTTAGAAACACATTCAATAATTTCTGCTCATTTTCTGATATGACTTTGTCATACAGAAATGTCTTATCATCTCTGAGTTCATATTCAACAGTCTTAGCAACATTTCACTTAATCATTTTCGTATTGAAACAGTCATAAGAATCTCTATATACGTATTACATATAGAGCAGAGCAGAAGGGCGCAAGATAAGGAAAATCGAGAACTATTTCTGACAACACTGAAATAGAAATCAATCACGTCTTTATCATACTCGTCATAGCCTTGTTTCATGTCAGCTTGGTAAATTTCTTGCATTGAGACAATCATAAGAGATTTGCAATATTTCTGGTGATTGATATATGAAGTCATTCTACTATAACCTTGCTATGAATTTTGAAGAATAAGAAGAAGCAGAGGAAGAATGACGATCTAGCATCAGATTGACTTTCGTTCCCACAGAGAACAAGCGTGATTCCTTTTCAATCTGCCCCTTTCACGTGTTCTTCGTTCGAAATTTTGATATACTTCGTTACCTGATGTTCTTTCATATATGCCTCGACATCTTCGAGCGTCTTAAATGCTTTTTGTAGGCTGCCGCTGAAGCCGGTCACCAGTGGCTTTACAGTTTCCCTAAATACAACACAGTGTCTCGTTAATATTCATTGTCCTTAATTCTTTCTTTAGGGCAGTGTCTGTATCAAGATGGAAAGATTCTCGAAGCAGAAGCATCATCACGAACGACAGCGTAGAACTTCTTCGTCGGCATCACAGTATCGAAGCGCTTGGAATATGAATGTCTTGTGATATTTTCGTGTTTGTTTGTGAGACCATAGCAGGAAATACGGGGAACTGTTGCTCATATAGATGAGCATAGATCTGGTCATGAGTACGCACGACTGATAACGTTATTGGTTTTCGTAAGTTCAAGCCACTATGCAAAGTTATCTGTCCCCTTGTTTACGGACGTCTAGCTTGTTCTGCAAGAATCAGTGGTGTGAGTCTTTGACTTCCTGTCGTGGCATCATTCCTACCAATAATCGCTCGCAGCCTCGCTATAAACCGTGGTCGACGTACGAGCACATGAAGTCACGATTCAAATTCCCGGCTCTTGCACCTCCCCGCTTCTCATCCTTCCCCTTATTCTTGCTAACAACATTCGTCTCCGCCTTTCTCAACCTCTTGTCCCCCTCCTCAACCCTCTTCTCCTCCTTCATTAGCCATTATCGTGCAATATCGCGATAGGCTCTCTGTAATGCAGTGGTGTCTAGAATAAGCGCTTTCATTTAGATAAAGAGCTTGATGTCGAAGAAATTCAGGTTCATCAGTAGTGCACTTGAAGATTGGTTCTCGCCAGATGAACGCTTCAAGCAATTAAGGCACGAATATTCACGGTGTCTCTAGCTAGAAGCACCTCGCGAGCTAGGCTCGCGACGTCAGGCGGCGACTCTATTAACTATCTCAGGTGAAAAAAGTATTTGTGTTCTTGCGGGAAGACGTTCCCATATTAAGAAGAGGCTGCATTGAAGGTGGGGTTGAAAGTTCAATTGTGTTCACCAACATGGCGCATTGTTGAATACGATGCCCTTGAATGCTCGGCATTAAGCCTACGCAAATTTCACAGACAGTCAACAGTCTTTGATCTTCTGGCCATGCTAGAGACGTCATATAGGGATAATCCTGCAGGTGAATACTGCGTGGCTCGCTTCTACTGGTGAGTCGAAGGTGAGCCTGCAGTATTGTCGCTGCAGTGAAACTGATCTGTCGCAGGGTAGAAGACTGGTAAAGTCGTACCTCTATGAACGTGTGTTCCAAGAAGAAAGTGCATTGCTTCTTCACCAACCCTCATGATTGCCTCGACGTCTAAGAGATCGCCTAATTCATCACTTAATCCGTTTACTCACAGAGGTGCCAACGATTATCTAGATTACAGTTGATTTGCTTGGACGGAATCGAACAGTGTCTAACGTGCTTCAAGGTACATTACACTAAGTCTGGTATGTTCTTGATGACTTTCATTTACATGAGTTGCCTTACTTGAACATCGAGGGTTAACATCTGTGATGCAGAAGAAATTTGACAGGATTCCAGGCTGCACGTGATGCGTTGTTTATGGGCCAATGGGAGAAGCGTTGAACCTATCGCAATCATCTATTAATACTTAGAGCCCTGTAGACGAGATGTGGCTTCCTTCAAGGCTAGCACTTCTCTTTCGACTCCCTCGAAATCCTGTCTTTACAACCCAGAATCTCTTCCCATCAAAGCATTTGAGAACATCATAATAGCTGCGATCAGACCTTGACGACATTCTCCCCGTTGCCTCAAGCCAATCTGAATGGGAGTTACGTGCGATACCAAGTACGCTTCTACTTCCAACGACACAGTACGAACAATAAGAATCCATGAATAAAAGCAGTCAGGGGAAATATCATTGCTTAAGATCGATCGCTCACGACAACAGCTGCTCGCACTTCCGCGGCGCCTCCTCCTTGTCCACACTCTCCATAACGGTGGTACCAATTCCACCCTTTTTATCCAGATTTTCAGTCCTCAACCTTTTCCGTCCCTCGATCCCTTCACCGGCCTAATCATCTTGGGGGGCGCTCCCCTCGAGTCTAAAAGTATTTGGAGCTGATTCAATAGCTTTGCATCAATGAGACGATAGATTTGAGGGTTGCGGCGTAAGCGCCTCGGATTTTCGGGCCCGCCCAAATGGTTGCCCCCTCCGCTATAAGCGCTACGCTCAAGGCTTTATCGGCCTGATCTGGATTGAGGACGTTGTAGTAGTAGTTCTGATTCCTAGATGAAGGTTTACGGGTGTCGAAGAGTGGAAATGGGCGGCCATGTCGTTTGCGTGGAAGCCTGGGCAGAGGTAGCGAAGGTCGCCGTAGGCTGAAGCGGTGGAGCGCCAGTATTTGCCTGGTGGGTGACCGGCGGTGAAGGAGGGTAGAGGGATTGGATTGTGGAAAGCTGGAATGGGTTAAGAGTTCGGATTGGACCGGTGTCATTCATCCAGAGTCTTGCAGTGATCGATGTAGCTTTCAGAGCACGTTGTCTCTTTGTAGCTACAAAGCTGACCTCATGGACGCAGGACATGTCGATGAGGCGATAAATATTAGCAATGACTCTGGTATATTATAATGAAAAAATCATATAAAAAAGGCTGGCACCTTTTCTCCCTGGAACAACCATGTTCTCCATCGTCCACGCTCGCCTTCGGCTCATGCTCGCTGCGCTCCCACCCACTTCGTGGGCCCCGTTGCTTACGCAATACTATAATCTTACTATGATTCGCATAATGGGTTTCATTATTATATGCCAAAATCATCGCTAATATCTATCGCTTCGCTTCATTTACATGTCCTGCGCCCATAAAACTGTTCGCTTCCGCCATCGCTGCCAGCCAGTCATCATTACGCTCACTTTCATCTTCCTTCGCCGGTACATACAACTTGCCCCAGCAATGCTCGCCCGGCCCCTCGCGAATCTCTACCACATACGAAACCTTTCGAATATAATCCGCCACCGCTTTATCCTTCCGAGGATCATTGTCGAAGTTACATGTCCAAATACAAGGTAATCCCCACTCGACCGTACGAGTTTCCTGTTGAAAATCGCGGCAATTAAACCGTTCCTGTCCACCGAGGACATCATGCCAATGCGACTGCCCCGCATACCCAAACGCCAACGGCTTCACGTTACTCACAACGAGATGCGTCGCTCCAGGGAATATGCTCTTCATACACCAGGCAGAATTCATCACAATCGGATTCCCCTCCGATTCTGCCCATGCCGACTTACCCACCATTGGGTCCCCGACGATCACGAGGCTCATAGGTCGTCCCTTCCACTCCTTCTTGATGACATACGTGTCCATCCACCACTTCATAAGCTTCGGTACACGGAACTTCCCTGTTGGTCGCTGCCGCTCCACGGTCGCCAACTTCGCCCGTTTCGTCCTAGACATGGCCTTCTCCAAGGCCGGATAGTTGATCATATATGGTCGAGGTTCGACATCACGAACCGCAATGTCCTGCCACTTCCTCTTCTTCTGCTCCGCTACGGCCCCTTCCAGGCACAGCCTCTCACCGAAGGTATCCCCATCCCTCGCAGAGTACGTCATGGTGTTCTCCAAGAATCCACTAAACCTCTGTCCAGGTTTCGGTTTTTCGAACCGTATCGCATTCGTATCTCCTTCAATTGTAAACTTCTTGACCGCATCGGGCCAGTTCACCTTATGCAGAAACGACATCACCACATGATAATGCGGCGTACCGTCTTTATGTAGTTCGCGACCGCCGAACAACTGCACTCCAGCTGGAAGTATAGCAAGAAGTTTCTGATGAAACACTTCTTTCTCGTCGATCTTCGACTTCGACCAGGTTGCATATATGTGCTTCCCATTAAACCGCCACTTACCCGGTTCCTTCTCCTCCAAGACACCATCCTCGGAGGGAGTATCCTCGCGTTCCTCGTCAACAACTGCATCGCCTGCGGCTGGAATATCTTCGAAATCAGACATGGTAACAAGAATGATTCCGGGGGAAACGGAGACGGGGGCTTCCTTCATATACATGTTAGTGCTGAACACGCGAACACGCGAACACACTTTTTGCAGATTTCGCGTAAAAGTGCTGTGCCAGCAGTTGGCCTACACTCTCAAAATCTGCATATTTTGTGTTCGTGTGTTCGGTCTGACTAGCGGCGTGCCAGACCGGTGGAACGTAGCCACACCTCCGTTCCACTGAAAGCCAATAGGATTCGATAAAGGCTGGCTCCTTATCTCTTATCACTGCAAATGTGGTCCTGCGTTCCACGTTCCAGCGTTCCAGGAGAATCATATTAAAAAGGCTGGCACCTTTTTCCCTGGAACGCCTGTGTTCACTCGTCCCTCGCTCATGGACTTTGTCCACCCACACTTCGTGCGGGCCCCATTGCTCACGCAACATAACTCTGCTATGGTTTGGGTAATGACTTTCATTATTATATACCAAACTCATTGCTAGTGTCTACCGCTTCGTCCATAAATCCTCCGTCCATGAAGCTGCTCGCATGCGCCACCGCTGCTAGCCACTCGCTATCACACTCGTTCCCATCTTCCTTCGCCGGTACATACAACTTGCCCCAGCACCGTTCGCCGGGCCTATCTCTAATTTCTACCACGACACTTACGCGTTTCCCTTGACTATTCCTAGTTGACCATCTTTAGGTGTTGCGTGAGATAATAGAGACTCTCTCTGCCTACTTGAAATTCAACCCAGAAGAAAAATTCGTCGCGCTCCTTAACAAAGTGGAATATGTGATTAAAACATTCAAAGAGAAGGCATAATCTTACAGCTAACCGTAATCATCACTTACTGCAGATTGTAACAACCGATGTGGATCTTTCTTTAGTCTACACAATACCAATCATTCGTATTAAATCTGTCCAGCCCTCTCAATGGCTCTCAGTGGATACAACTATCTTGTCTCAGCACTCATAAAATCTGGTGGCTACTACACACTGACAGTACTCTTAACCTACCATCGTGTATCTGTGACTTTATAGGTGGATTTCCTTCGCTGGTTCGGATTCTTTGCATATATGCAGAAATTGTTGCCTATAGTATATCTCCTAAAACGGTCACCTCTGCATATCTGTAACTACTAAGCCAAATGAAGTTGAAAATCATGGGCGCTGTCGACCTATCAATTCGCATTCCATTAGCCACTGCAAGGTTGTCTGTCCACAGCTGGCCATTCTTTCGTCATTCCATTACCCCTTCACGAAGCTGTTGAACGTGCTTTTTTACGTCCCTTCTTCCTATTTCGAGCTGCTTCTTGCACTCGAACTTTGCTCATTGGCAAACACCTGCTCATCCCCTCCCGCAGTCAATACGTGAAGATTGCCGGCATTTCGAGTCACGAGAGCTAATCGATTCCTGCAAACGAGAAGTAATCGTTTCGGTCGTGGCGGGCAACGAGAGCTAATCAACTTTTGAGAATTCTATACCAGACGGTAAATCTGTTGATCCCTTCCTTCCCTTGATGTGATTGCATGAACGTGGATTCTCTTCGCGAATTAGATTCCCCCACGTGGATAAGATAACCAGCGCCTTCTCCCTTAGAATATGGCATTCTTCGACATCCCATTGGGCTTAATTCTACGAGGTTCTCTTTTGAGAAAAGCAGCTTTGATGAGGCGTTCGTCGTCATCGATGCATGCATAGACAGTTACCCCAGAACCCGGTCAGACTAATACCAGTGACACCATTCAGTCACGACTAGGGATAATAAAATATATTCTCAGTCTGTTTGGCTCCACGCTTGCATATTCCTCAACCTTCGGATTCAAGAGAAAATGCCAGCTTTGGTGACACCCAACTCCCAGGCCCCGCTATGCAAGCAAAGAACTGCGAGACCGGCTATTTCGTAACGCTTAGCATCACGAAACCTCATACTACCTATACAACTGTCTACCAGTTAGGATCCTCAACGAACTGTGCAACAGCCACAACAACTGGACAACAAGCCATTGTAACTACAACTCAGAGTTCAGCGTCTGCCAACAGCCAGACCGCAGTCTCTAATAATGGCGGTAACACCTCGGCTACAACGATCGGAATTATTGTGGGATGTATCATTTTGGGGGTTCTATTGCTACTTGCCCTTTGCTGCACCCTAAGACAACAGGAAAAGTGCTCCTACTGTCCACCACGGTTAATAGCGGGGCCTACGGGGCCTCCGGGACCGTCTGGACCACGAGGAGCACCAGGTATCCAAGGACAACCAGGTCCGCAGGGAGCCCAAGGTTATCCTGGACCACCAGGGGCAGCTGGTCCCGCTGGACCAGCGGGGATACCAGGAGTACGTGGTAACCCTGGACCACCCGGCCCGCCAGGAGATCAGGGATATCGAGGACCACCTGGACCACCTGGACCACCAGGATCGTCAGGATCGTCAGGATCAACAGGATCGCAAGGACCGCAAGGACCACGCGGGACTCCTGGGATAGATGGATCGCGAGGACTACATGGTCCGCCGGGTCCACATGGTTTGCAAGGAGTGCAAGGGGTGCAGGGTGTGCAGGGCGTGCAGGGCGTGCAGGGCGTGTAGAGCGTGCAAGGACCGTAAAGAGCCCAGGGCTCGCGAGGATAACGAGGATTCCTCTTTACCTGCTTTCTTTACTGATAGAGCCACGCTATACATTTCCCTTTGCTGACACCAGACTCACGACGCGTGTAGACTTACTACATCTGTTTGCACAGCAAAGGATCATACGGGTAGGTAAGCTTGTGATACGCCCAGTCACCTCGAGTCAGGCGCTGAGATGCTACAATCGGTCTTAATGGGCTCGCAATCAAGAACGCGGTCGCGCACAGCCCAATCCATAGCCCTCAACGAGCATGAAATGCTAAGCATGACGCATCTCCTCCGAGTACTCTTCGTTGGCAACGTCTTTGCCAAAGACTTGAAAGGACCAGAATATGAGGAGGCCCTCAAATTCTACACGCAATTGGGAGAATGGTTTTAGGACTCAACCACAAGAAGAGTAGATTGTGTGAGGTTTTCTAGATCAGATTAATAAAAACAGATAATTTTTGGCTCAATGTTTAGGGTGGATCTTAGTCTTAGGGTGACTTTTATGAGTTTCGAGATAGTCTCACTAACTACATACGGGAAGTCTGGCCATTAGTTTCTCCAACACAAGGAGGTGTATCTCTTATCTCCTGTTTGTATAGCCTCCCATCAACAATATTGCCTTCTCCTCAACAGCCCTGCTTGCTCTCCTAACGTCCGACTCCACAAGCCCAGACAATAATTGCAATTCCTGTGGCACTCACAGCTGCCAGGCCTACTTCCAGCGGCCTCAGGACCCCAAGCATCCCCATTGACGTCAGTGTAGCGAAAATGCCTCCAGCAGGTGTGAAGCCTCCGTAAGCAAAGGATTGGAAGGCCGCGGCCAGAGTACCTGTTGCATAAGGATCAGCCTTACGCTCAAGGAAAACAAGTACGAAAATAATGATATGCTGATCTCGCCAGCCAAGAAAGTCATACCTGCGCCAGTGCCAATAGGGTTGAAGCCCAATGCAAACAACAGCAGAAGCACGACCGTAAAGATGATTCACCATGCCATGATAAGTGCCAACACATCTGCAGGTCTCGTCAGCCAACGTTCATTCTGCCCAATCCACTCCGGTAGTTGCTCACGAGGCTGCTTGAGCCACTTCAAGACATTGCTGCCTTGATCAGAGGCCCAGGACCAAATTTGCAGGAACAGCGAGCGGTCATGGACGAACTTGCCAATACCAGCATCGATGCTGTTGGTTTCAGTGAAATTAAAGCCTCCATAGAAGAGATGTATCATGCGAGCCTGTGTCGGCAAAGTTTTTTTACGAGGTGTTGTTACGAGGTGTTTTTACGGAGTAGGCCGGGATATCATGGACCACTTCTTAATAATCGTGCCAAGACTTTTACCCGGACCGCACAAGAAGATCATGGGTATGAGTGCTTCCGCTGCCAAAAGGAGTCTCTCAGTCCTTTCTACAAGCCAGATCTCAACGACTCTGGAGCAGACGTTGAAGTCAACGTCAATTCCAGACAGTTCGAACGAGCACCGTAATACCCGCGACCATCATCACCGTGGCGACAAAGAAGACGATCACCTTCCAACCGTTGAGGAGCTGCTATCCTCTCCCGGAGAGATACAAGAGTCGGAACGAGCTGGCTTGAGAGGTGAACACGTGGCGGGACGCACCACCAAGTTGTCCTTTCTGCGCCAACTCGAGTAAGCCGGGCAAACGCCCAAGGCAGCCCGTATGGCGATCTCATACGATAGGTAACTTTGAACATATGGCTGAGCAGTTCTACTACTACAGTATTCTCGCTTCTACTCCCTTCAGGTCCCTTGTCGGTCGTGATAGGCGGCTGCTCACGGTTCATTCTTCACTCATAGCTCATCATTCGGAATCCCTTGATCTCCTTGTTAATGAATACATTTCGGAGGCAAAGGTGGGATGTGCATTATTGGAAGACGTCGAAGAGCAAACATTTGTTCAATTCAGTCAATACGCATATACCGGGGACTACTCTGCTGCAGATCCAGACATTCGTCCCAACACTTTATGGCCAGGATCTTTTGGGCCTTTAAGTGCTTCCTCACCAACTTTTCCACTGACGAAAGCCTACATACTCGGAACGCGGCTCAGTACGGTTGTTTAATTGGTCACTTAGCTAAAAATGCCTACACTTAATCTACGAAGTAGATGCAAGAGCAGGTTTTGTAGAAGCTAGGTTATCGTTCATACTAGGCAACAGCAGTCTCTGCGTAACGATGGTCATTGGGAAGTACAAGTTGTAGTAGCAGCATTATGCGACACTTCAAGAGATGAAGGATCGGGAGAACTTCTAGGAAGCCGTATTTGAATCGATACTCTTTCACCTTCAAATAGATTCATCGGTTCATGGATTTATTTCCAAACAAAAAACAGCCCAAAGCCTTCCATACGCTCTCAGTACAAGGGCACTCCTCCATCGTCGGAGTCTTCCTCGGACTTATCGGCAGCCCCTATAATATCCGAATTCAGGGGCTCGTGTGTCGACTCCTTCATGTCTTCGTCAGACGTCAATTTGGTTTCTTCTAAATTATACACGCCTTCATCACGTTGAGGCAGAGTCGATCTCGCGTGATGCAAATCTGCTGGAGTATATGTTAAGCTATGAAGACGGCAAGATGATATCTCAAATTACCACGGCATGTGTCTCTCAAGAATGGTTCTTCCATGCCATCCGCGAATACTGAAGTCCCCAGTCCCGTAGTCGAGTCAGGGTGAGCTTTAATCCCCTGATATTCTGGCACAATCTTGTCCAACACAAAAAGCCGGATTCCCCTGATCATCGTGTTTAAGATATCCTCTTGTTCTTTGACCAACGTTGGCAAGTCCTCCTGAACATAGGGAGGCTGCCATTGAATATATAAGTTGTTACTACAGCCCGATGTTTGAACCTGCAAAGGGTGGGCCCGAAAGTATTGATAACACAAGAAACACGCCGGTTTACTAACGCCGATATACCGAATCCCATCCCAAAACCGGAGTTTTTGGCGGTGAAACAGGTCTAGAAGAATGACCTCGGCGTGAATCCTCAGCTTAAACTTGGGGTTTTGGTACTCATCTCGAATGCGTTTTTCTAGTAGAAGGTGGAACTTTTCATCCTGGGATTGGAGCTCTTTTTGGTAGTATTGGCAGGCCTGGGGGTCTGTCACCATTCGATTGATGATACCATTAATCGAAGACTTCCCCCTATAAGACGGCGGTGTGAAGCCCAGATGTTGTGTTGCGATTTCAATCGAATAGCCCACAAATAGCTGAGGGTAGTGCCTTCCAACTTTCACCAAAACCCGTGCGGCTTTCAGGTGCGACCCTATACGATCGATGAAGTGTCGAATACGCGCAAATCGGGCTTCATACGAGGTGTTATCTTCGTGTATGCTACTGTTTTTGGCCCTCTGTTCGACTGCTTTCAAAAATTCCGAGTCTCTAGCTTCATAGCATAGTCGGCAAAAGCTAAGGGGATTCAATTTTGAGTCCGAGAGTGAAACGAGCCACTCCTTCAAAGTATTTGCTTCTGTGATTGATGTTAGTGTTTGACCAATGAATCAGTGACGCATAGAGAAGCCCTCGAGTATGTGAAGTTAATACGACCTTCTCCGTTTTGCCCCTTCAATATTGAGAGGCAGGTATTGATCGTACGTTTCAGCATAAACCTATAACGTTGCAATTTCTGGGCAGAGAAGACCATTGCGCGGTCAGAAATTTGATATTCTAGCGTAGAAACCCGCTCTTCACTTGCATTATACACCTGGCCGAGTAATTGTAAGATGTCGGAGAGAAATGGCTTGATTTTAGACCCTTTGCTAGTATTTGCGGCCACCCAATAGATCAAATGAGGTCCGTCCTGTATCGCAATTGCCGCCACAGTATCTTCACCGGGCGAGTAATCGCATATATATGCAAGCTCGTCCAGGAACCTTTTGCTCAGTGTCTTATTACTGCCATCTAAATACTCTTCGAATGATGCCTCGTCGGACTTGACACGCATCCCCTGTGATTTTCCATAAGCCAATAAGAGTATCAAAGGCTCATAGAATCGATTCCAAAGCTTTTTGTTGACCTGCGGAGGACAAGTATTCATTTGGGAGGTAGCTTGAGGCTGAATAGCTGGGGTGCTTATCTGAGGTGGAAAAGTAGTGCCGCGTTTCTTTGGCTGTGGTACGAGTATACCTTGCACCGTAGTAGATTTAGGCGAGGACGGCGAGGGGAATACGGGAGACTGTTGTTGTTTTGATTTCCTCTTTCTCTTTCCCATATTGGTACGACGCGGATCTCCTGGTATTACAGAAAAGCGCCCCCTGAACTTAAGATACCATCGCGTCGTGTCACCACCACCAGCCCCGCCTCTATCACCTCAATACCCGCTGCCACCGCGCCTAATACGTCTCTCCTTTGCCTCTCAGGCCCCGAAACCTCGTCTCGTGCGACCTCTGACTCTAATAGTGACTTGATTTAGGAGCTACTCTACTCCATGCTTTAGTGCTATGGCAGCGGACTGTGGAGGATGCGCAATTTGGACACCCTATGTATATAACATTGTGTAGAGTAGTGTCTTTGTTCCCTCTTTTATATGTAAGGTTGCTTGCACTGGCACCCGGACACTAGCGCCAGTGTGGCAGGGATTGGCTCGTGGAATCTCCTTGACGCCATACTGTAGATTAGGCACCAAACAAGCGTACGAGTGATACTGGAGCTTGCCCCCTCAAACGAGAATTACGAAAGGGTTCCTCCCTCCTCCCCTCCAGCATCTCTTCCAGATTTTCCTACACATCGTTCCAACTTCGACGCCAGCCTCACGTTCTATTCCAACGCTGGCTACCCAGCCGCCTGCTCTAACCACTCGCCTATCCCCAGCTTGAGCTCCCATACCCCGAGCGCCAGCCCTACTCCAAGTGCCACCTCCTTCATCTCCACCATCCCTAATCTCCTCACGGCCTACTACAGCTGCACCATCAGCTCTCTCGCTCCCACCAATGTCACCGCTTCTTCGTTCCTTCCTCCTGCGCCTCTCTTTTCTCTTTTCTCTAACCGCCTCCAACCCACCTCTGCCAAGTCTTCCTTAATAGCCAAATTTCGTCAGCGTCCCATCATGCTCACTAAGCTAATCAAGAGTCTTTCCGCCCATGCGCTCCTTCGCGCCCACTCCGTAACCGCAAACGACACCATCGCTGACACAGTGCCCGCTCTACATCCCAAAGTCACTTGGATTGGAGTGCTGTAATTCAGACAGATTCGAGAAGCAGCGACGATAGCGGCAAGTGAGAGGGTGAGGGAAGAGAGTGAGAGGAGAGGGGAGAGCATGCGTCGGCAGTGTGAGGGGTTGGTGGGAATGGCCCTTTGGTGAGGGAGGGGCCCGATGCCGTAGGAGGAGAGAGAGAGAGGGAGGGAGAGGAAGAATAAGGCGAGGAAATTGGCATGGGAGGAGGGCATGTCGTAGCCTTTGCCTCGAAGCAACAGAAGGCCACTCTCAAGCTATCTTTTCCTTCATCAAGATTGGTATCACTGTGGTCCCTACGATCTAAAATGTCATCGCCTTTCCTTTTCCCAGGCCCTCCCCTAGACCAACCCTACCAAGCTCTCAAATTCCTGATGATCCGAAATAAGTAGAGACGTTGGTCGTCTCTACTGAAGAATGGTAAGCTTAGTATGATTATCCCAGATCCTCCTTTACCCAAATACTCATCATCCCACACACATGTCTTTAGCACGCCGTGATGCCGCATCTTTCATGAAATCCTCACCAGAACGAAAACCGTTCTGTCCTGCCACACCTAACGTTCGATGTATTGTTTTGTTACGACCACACCTGCCTAGTCCTCCAACAACAACGGGGATATCGCCCGCAGCTTCGGCCATCCGTAGGCCATAGGTGGTGGCAACAGGAGTCTCTCTCCGTTCGCCCTCGCTGAAGACGGGAATTCTTTGGTGGGTCTTCCGAGAGATTTGAATCGCTGCACACGGTAGTTTGCCCTTTGACTGGTTAATAATTGCCAACTGGACGTCTAGTGCACACTTACATTCCATTGTAATAACAAAGTTCTACCTCATTTGCAGATTTGTCACCTTCGAGATTGGTGCAGTTCTGACGCTTTTGGTACCTACTTAAGTCAGCTTGAACTGAACAGAGGCTTCGTGAGAGCGCCTTACTTTACATAGCCGTCTTCTTGCTTTCTTCTTTTTCCATGCCCATTCTCGTCAGCCTCTGCGCATTCTCTCTCGTCTTTGTCATTTTCCCCCAAGTCATCCATATTAAATTGTAACTCGAGGTTGTGTTCGACCATTGCAGCGTTTCCACTGAATCGATCAAGAGTCGCGAGCGTGAAGAGGAGGAATGTTGAGAGATCGTATCAAAGAAGTACGATGTATGCAAAGAATGGTTGTCTGCAAAAGTTTGCTCCATATACAAACACGTCAATATTCCAATGCAAGGAGAGGGCTCCCAGTGCTCTTGGTTGAGAATAACTGAACGCATTCAACCCCCCTGCTCTCACCCCTAAGCAGCTACCCGAATCACGCGTTGTCTGGAACCTGGCCATCCTCACATCTCCAGAGGCCAACGAGGTATGCAAGGAGAATGCGGAGCTCCTTAGGTGGTCTCAGTTCTTCAGTGCTGCGTTAAAGGATGACATCTGAGAGATTGGATTGATAAAGAAACGTCCAACAACTTATCGCCATGCTTGTAAATTGTACCTCATAGTATCGGGATCGCGGCGCCATTCAGAACGTCGACGATAAGTTGACCAATATGAGGGAGGTTTCTGCGCGCGGGATACGGAAAAAGACCCATCATCCTACCCCGCAGTGTGGCTGCTAAGCGCCAACGATACGATCAGCAGCCCAGACTGGACCTTCCTTAGCTTTTATTACCATCCTCCTCATCTGTCTCTGTCTCTTCTTCCAGGTCCTGCGTCTTTACTGAAACAACTTGTGGCAATACTTTCGTTCTGCAATGTCTTCGATCCAGGAATTGCATTGCATGGAGAGTCTTCGGACAGCCGAACAGATTCAGCTCCTAGATCTGGTCGACTCTCTTCGTGCGGAAGGCTTGAGTGAGTTCACAGCTCTGCCTCAGCTGATCGTCTGTGAAGATCAATCAAGTGGCAAGAGCTCCCTGCTCCAAGCAATCTCCGGAGTCCCATTCCCGAGGAAAGATAATCTCTGCACACGATTCACGACAGAGGTCATCTTGCGTAGGGCTTCAGACTCTGAAATCAGAGTCTCTTTGGTATGTTTCTAGCCGCATCAAAACACATATGTCCAACCTTTGCTGTGTAGATGCCGGGCAAGAATAGATCGTTGGGAGACAAAGACCGGCTTTGGCTGTTTCGGCACGAAGTGTCTTCCTTCAATGACTTCGTGACACTTTTTGAGCAGGCTAAAGATGCCATGGGCCTTTTATCTGTTCGTGGGAACGCTTTCTCCGAAGATATTCTACGAGTCGAAATCTCAGGACCGAAACAGCCACAGCTAACCATAGTTGATCTTCCTGGCTTGATACATTCACACAACAAGCACCAAACCGAGCATGATGTACAACTAGTTACGAACCTGGTTGCTAAATATATGGCAAATCCGAGGAGTATCATCTTAGCAGTCGTCTCTGCTAAAAATGACTTCCCAAATCAAATTGTACGTTTCCTGACTTATATCAGATTGCGCAATTTTACCCTAGTTCGTAGCTAACATACTCTGCTGTCTAGATTCTCAAATGGGCCAGAGAGGTTGATCCTCAAGGTCTACGAACTCTAGGTGTCATTACCAAGCCAGATCAGCTTGGGAGTGGCACTGATGACGAGAAGATCTTCTTGAGTCTTGCTAGGAATGAGCAAGTCGAATTTCATCTGGGTTGGCACGTGGTCAGAAATCTGGACTCCGGGCCGAGCGACGGAGTCCAAGACCGAGATGCAACCGAGAAGCAGTTCTTCGCTGAGAGCAATTTTCGGTCCCTCTCGGCCACGACTCTTGGTATTGGACATCTCCGCCAGCAACTGAGCATGGTGCTCTTTAGTCAAATCAAGACCGAGCTTCCACAGTTAATCGAAGATATCGAATCTGGCATATCGAGCTGTCGCTGGGGGTTGGAAAAGCTAGGACCTGCCCGTATAACCCTCGATGATCAGAAGGATTTTCTTGTTGATCTGAGTGATGATTTCCAGAAATTCTGCGAGGCTGCGATCAAAGGCGACTACGAGCACGACTTTTTTGCAGACCGGTCTCTGTTTGATAGACGCCTTTCAGCTATGATCGCCAATATGGGAATGGATTTCAAAGAAGAAATCCGGACTGAAGGAGCACAGTGGAAGATCGTGGAGAATGCAAGCTGCAAGGAACGTTGCCGGACTCGGGCACAGGCAATTAAAGAAGTGCGCAAATTATTGAGAATGAGTCGCGGACGTGAAGTATGAACTCCTTTCCACTTTTGAATATGATACGTGCACTAATTATGTGCTTAATTAGTTGCCGGGCTTCCCAAATCCACTGTTGGTTGGTGAAGTCTTCCGCGAGTACAGTAGGCCTTGGGAAGATTTGGCACGCCGATACATCAAGGGCGTCTGGGATATGACTAAGAGCTTCGTGGAGCAAGCATTGCAGTATTTAACAGACGACACGGTCAGCGATGCTTTACTGCGGTACCTTCTCGACCCTATCATGGACAACAAGCTAAAGTTAGCTCATGCCAAACTCGAGGAGTTGATGGCAGTACACAAAGAACACCCTGAGACCAGAAATCACTACTTCACAGATACCTACAACGCTCTGCAACAAAAGTAATCTGAGGCCGAGACCGCCGACGTGCTCCAAAAAGCATTTGAAAATCGAAGCCACATGACAGACGATGATATTCCGTCTCTTGTGGCTATCCTGCGAGAGAAGCGTGAAGCTGATATGGACCTCGTTGCTGCCGAATCCACATACTATGCAATGGAGGCATTCTACAAGGTATATCGTCAGAATTCATCTCCCGTATTTGAGGCTATTGAGAACGATTTTTGAATTTTCCAGTTCTTCCACTCGCAGAGATTCGTCCTCGAGAGTTTCCTATTGATGCTTTCCTAATCATTTCGAACTTTAGGTTTCAATGAAATTGTTCATCGATAACGTACCAAATCTGGTCGTTCGAGCGATTATCGCTTCCCAATTGACATCCATGTTTTGTCCCAAGTCAGTCTTTGGAATGGATCCCGACATGGTGACGAAGATTGCATCAGAGTCAGAGGACAAGAAACTCCGCCGCCAAGAAATAGGTGGAAAGCTCAAAGCCTTGGAAGCCGGCAACACCCTCTGCAAACAATATGCTCTTCGTGTGACTTCTGGTTAGTCGTTGTCAGACCCTATCGTTCTATGAACCTTTCAGCTAACAGATATAGTCCGATTACCACAAGATCCGCCGATAGCCAGGCGGAGAAAATCATCATCAGGTCTATCGTCGATTGAAGAAAACTTGGCTGAAAGAACCCCAGAAGATGAAGCCTTGGATTCTGCGGTTTCTGCGGTTTCTGAAGTAGAGTCTCTATAGACTGGGATTTCTCGATTGGAAATAGTCTCTTATTTATTTTCAACAGCTACACACAATGGAACACGGTCATGATCGTTTAAAGGAATCAATAAAGACAACTAATTGACTTGAACGAAGTCGAGATTGTTTAAGGTGCTAATTTTGAATAATATAAGCCCCGTCCTACTCTGCATCAGAGTGTCTATATTGTGAATGTCTTCCTTGACATTTGAGTGGAGTAAGCAATGCTATTCAGGATTAAGAAATTGATTGCAGCATGTTTTCTTCGTTGTATGAGGCATTTTCATGCAAGAGTAAAGACAATCTGCTTTGGCGAATAAGTCACCTCATACGTATTGGCTCTATTGTCGTTACCGAATGCTCGATCTCGAATTTGGCCATAGCAATGACTCCAGATTCAGTCTGTGTCCTCAAAGGTAGTGCGATTTTGTTTTCATCCAGAAATCGCGAACGAAAAGGCCGCCACACTCCAAGAAAGAGAGAAATTTCTCTGATCCTGAAAGGACGTCCATCTCGCATACCATATAGAAGACAACAAGTGCTCTGAGTTCGTCGATCTGCTGGTCTTGGTCTGGAATGTTCTCCGTCGAGTAAATATACTGCGCCAATTCAACCACGTCGCCAATCCGCGTCTCGTGTAATGTGAATGAAACAAGTGTCTTGCGGATTTTGTGCAAAACGAGCTTTTTCAGATGTTCAACCCCGTACTTTTCTGCAAGTACATATAGGCGGGCATGTCCCAGAAACACTCGTGTGAAATCTTCCTCAGGCCCACCATTGGCATGAATACTGTAGTTCACATACATCTGTCCAGAAATTGTAGGACTGTATTCTCTGTGATTAAAAGATTCTCGTAGCAAAGCTTTTTTGGTTTTTTTCGACTTCTTAGACGACTTCCCAAATCCGTTACCCAAATCAAATTGCGATTCACCGAGCGGTGCAGGTGGCTCCGTGTCTGATACTGGCACCGCCCGAACTACAGATATAGTGGCGAAAGCATCCGGTACCGCTGCAACCTCAGAACCCTCAATCGACTCTTTTTGGAGAATATCACACGATGGTGTCTCATAATCTCCAGTATATGCAAACTGACAGAAGAGAGTAAAGGTGTCTTCCTGCACGTCGTCTAGAGTAACAAGTCTTGTCTGTGCCTCTGTCATAAAGCCATTCACGAGAGTGTTCAAGGTACGTGACAATCGTGATATAGCGATAGAATGAACGACTATGGGCACCTTTTCGGGACCGACATTAAAGGTGAACACATGCGAGCGCAGTAGTCTAGCGATTTAGGAACAAAATTAGCCTTCGCAAGACCAACACGGCGCGTGAAGCAAACTTACTGCTCAAACGAAGTCATCATCACATTCCAAGGTTGTGCCACTGGTGTGTATGTTTACAGGTCATAATCTCATCTGGTTGCTATACCCCGCAGGCCTTCGAGCTAAACCGTTTATGGAAAAAAAGTGCCTCGCCGCGGCGCTTCTTCCTTCGCTATGTGCTTTAAGCTAAACTGCTGTTAACTCGCTGCCGGTCGAAACTATATTTCATCATCATATCCATAAAGGCAGACGTATGATGACTTTGTACCGAGTAGAACAGGTCCTTGGAAAAGGGGATGGAGTTGTTGCATGCTCGGACATTGCAAGAGGCACCATGATAATTTCAGAGTCGCCTCTTTTCACGCTCCCACGTCTTATCCGCAATCCACAGCGAGTCTCCGAGCTAATTCTTCAGCAAGTACGTGCTTTGGATAGAGATCAGCAACGCAGCTTCTTTGCCCTCCGCAACAGCTTCAAAGAACTCTCCCCGTTTGAAGGAATCGTTAAGACCAACGCCATGCCATTGGGTACCAACGCGAGCAGTGGTGGGATATTTCCTAACTGTTCTCGTTTCAACCACAGCTGTTGCTCTAACGCCAGTTACTCTTGGTGCAACAAGCTTGGACTTGAACGGGTTTTCGCCGTAAAAGACATCAAAGAAGGAGAAGAAATATCGGTCAGCTACCTATCCGTACAATTTGGGATGACACCTGGGAGTGAACGCCGACGGCATCTTTTGGACGAATTTGGGTTCCAGTGCTACTGTGATATATGCTCCCAAAACACCGAAGATGCTTCTGCAAGCGATACAAGGCGACGAAAGTTATCTCAGCTGAATGCCGCTATAGGGGATGGCATACTCATTGTCACGAATCCAGGTCGCGCTCTCAAATCTTGTAAAGATGTACTTCAGTTGCTGAAAGAAGAGGGAGAGTCAGACGTGACAGTCTATGCCGCTTACTACGACGCATTTCAGGTGTGCGTGGCACATGGTGATTTTGGTCGAGCTAGTGCCATGGCACGTCTAGCCGCAAAGGCTAAGAGTGACTGCCAAGGGAATGATGCTGACGGCATCGAGGAAATCGGACGCTTCATTCAATCACCACAAACGCACCGGCTTGCCGGCACCACGAACAAATGGAGATCGATAGTTGGACATGCTCGATCACCGGAGTCTGAAGGATTTGAAGAATGGCTTTGGCGGAAAGCTGGGTGATGTGGCATTTCAATGTCCATGCAGATATCATGGTCGTGAGTGGCTTAAGATGGCAAATATTGCAACTGTTCCAACCAAATAGCTTCCCAAAGCAAAAGCAGTATTCCAGTCTCCGGTGTATATCTTCCAGCTCACAACTGCGGTCCCACTCAAGACAATAGTGGCTGCTGAGATTAGGCGGTAGCCAGCGCTCATACGCCCTTTCCAATTCTGGATCCCCTCGCTCCGTTTCTGGCTGCATCACCAGCCGTTGCCTGCACCACCAATCGTTGCCTGCTTCCCGAGTGGACATACCTTTTAAAAGTACATACTTCTTGAGTGTATATACCTTTCAAAGGTATACGCTTACTGGAGGTATATACCTTTTAAAGGTATACACTTCCTAAGTGTACATATCTTTCGAGTGTACATACCTTCCTAAGTATATATATCTTTCGAGTGTACATATCTTTCGAGTGTACATACCTTTCGAGTATACATATCATTCGAGTATACATACATTTCGAGTTTATATACCATTTAATAGTATATACCTTTAAGGGGTATACACTTGCTAGATGTACATAAGTTTTAAGGATGTAGGTGCGCAAGTCCAAAGGATATATAAAATTAGAAAGTGTACATATTTAGAAACTTGGGCACTATCTCATCGCTCCAATCAAAGGCCGTGTCAGAGTGCCTCGTAGGCTACCGTATCTAGGGGAACCCTGTGAACCCCGTCCACAACTGTTTCTCCGGGAACCAGAAATGGAGCCGGGGGGGGGGCAGAAATGGAGCGGGGAGGGGGGACCAGCAAGATAGAATAGAGACGATTCAGAAGCGGAGCAGGAAGTTCAGAGATACATTAGTACTTGTCTTTAGAACCAGCCCCTCACTTGGTCTTAGATAAAGACAGTTTCCTCGAATGAGTTGCATGTTGTCGCGTTCGAGTTATCTGGAAACATACAGTATGACTTACGCAGCAAAAGCAAAGATACAGCAGTTCATCAGAAGGAAATCAAATCTGGTGAAAAAGGCAGATCAGCTGGCCCGATTGTGTTACGCGGACCTTGCCCTGATCATCCGCAAGAATGGAAGGTATTATACTTATCAATCGACCGATCACGAACGATGGCCTCCTACCATAACAGAAATCGTACATATGAACCCGATACATCGATCTTGAGCTGACTCGAGCCTAGAAAGCATCGTATCCGTTGCCTGTCAACCTCCTATCCACAGACTTTGACCTCGTTGTTCGTAAAGCCTCGTACAAGTCGAAGGCGAACGAGCCGTCGAATAAGAAGTCTGATTCGATTGAGAAGAAGTCCTCAGAGGCATCGTAGGGTTTGCGGGATCTGATGACACCTTGCAAAGCGAAATAGACAGGGGCCTATCCTGAATGAGAACCTGAATGATGGTGTAATGATTCGACTTTGCGAAGGAGACATTGAAGAACACGTTTCTTAAGACTGGCAACAGTTTGCGACGGATACTTAATCAATCGTTATCAACGTTCCTGCGAGATCAACGTCCCCTCACTTCATACTCTATTAATACCTATATTCGTCAAAACGTCTATGATCAATCCTGCCCTCGTGCTTATCGCTCGCTGATGATGTGCTCAGACTACGTTTCACTTTCACCTACGCTTCTTGCTAAGACACATTCGTGAAACTCCTGCAAACTGGCTTCAACACTTGTGCTTCTCCTCGCCGCTTCCAAAGACGCCGATGCTATGCATGCTGCCTTGAGATGACAATCGAGAACTTTAGGCGATCTTTCAACCATGTTCGTTATCAAGACGACACCCTCAGCTGACCTCAGTGCTCAAGTTGCCATGGCAAAGCAAGCAGCTTTCAATGACAAAGTCTCGACTTGTACGATTCTAGACGTCAGTTTAGTCGATGTCGAGATGATCGAGCATGGCGAAAACCTAAATAAGATCACGGGCTACAGCTTCTTTGCGCACGCCTTTGTCCTAGGTATCGGCCGCGAAGGGTGGTATCTCTACCAATCATGAGTCGAACACGGCTACACCCTACAGGACTGACTAGAGCAGAGTAGTGGTCAGATGCGAGAATGAAAGAAAATGAAGCCTTGGTTGAAGAATTTTGCAGTTCTGGCTACGGTTGAGGTAAGTACATTATCGCTCGCTAAAAGTTTTAGTTGAAATCTAAGCTAAATGTATAAGAGAGAGTGGTCACAGAAGATAAACGACGCTTACGAGAAATGCTTCGAAGTCAACGTTCTTAGAATTTGTGACCAGCATGAACCGCAGGAATCGATCGTCCCAATCTATCGCCCCTGGGTTCGTTGGCATGAGATCGTGAACGTGAAGAAGGCAGATGTTGAGAAGTTTACTTGGGAGTGATTCGGCCTCTAGCACATCTTTGGCGAGCAGACTAAATGCTCTTTTAATTCGTGAGAACTTTTGTGCCTCTGAGATTCAATGAAGTGGGAATTATTATGCCGCAAGGATTTTGAGCAGAGACATTTATGCCGCGAGTATTATCTAAATTCAAAGAAATCGACGGCAATCTCTTCAGTGCTGAAAACGCTAGTCAACAAAAGGGCAAGGCAAGTTCATGTGCGGGGTCAACCTAATACATTAGCCTACATCTCAATGGCTTTAGTGCGCTCTTAGCTTTCTGTTCGCAGCCACTAAAGCATGACTCACTATAGATAGTAACCGCCTCAGCGTTAACGCTGCTTCATATCTTTGATAAATCTTTCTGTCCTTGATCTTTTCTGCCCCATCATGTCAAGCATTGAAATCAAGTGTTCTCAGTCAACTCGACCATTGAAAAGAAAAGCATCGCAGTTTGACCCTTTTGACGATACGAACGACGAACAGACAGTCTTCAAAAGACGAAACCTATTCTCTTTACTGCCAGATACAATCGACAAGTGACTCACAGAGCTTTCGCCTTTCTCAGGCCGCAAATTAAGTCGTTTCGACAGCTTTCTGGTTTGCGCTATGAATAACGGTCGGCAAAGTCGTTCAGATAGCACCTTCAGGCCTGGAAGCGTCAGGCCAGCAGTCAACAAGCAGCATGCTTATCAGCCTCTTTCTCCGCAATCGTTACAGGCAACATCTGCGTCTCACACGCCAGTGACGCAAGCATCTGCCTCTTATGCACAAGCACCACAATCATCATACACGTCGATGTCGCAACAAACATCCCAATCACGAACGTCAGTTGCCAGCTCGAGGAAAGACTTTAAAAAATCGAAGCGAGTTCAGTCCCTCTCATATCGAGATGAACTCGAGAATCATTCCATATTTATCGACTCTTACGGCATGTTCATGCTCTCAGCTATTCTCGAATTTGCGCGAAAGATCATAGAAAAAGAATACACATCACCAGATCTTACAGATCAGAAAGTGATCTATACTCGCAAGCAACTATCTACTCTAAACAATGTCGACGAAGAAGTTACACGAACTGACTTTGTCAATACCTCTCTTTTTCCAAAGAAATTGAATTACAAACTGAGAAGCAATAAATTCGTCATTGCTGTTGATGTCAATCTACCTTTCGACCAAAAAGCTCTTTCTTATACTTCCGACTCTAGATATTCGTCAGTCGTCACGCTCATGTCTGACTTTTATTATGATTATTCACAAAATAGTTTCATGAGTTCTCAGTCTCGTCTTTCAGAAGTCATGCAACATTCGCGCTTTCAATCATACGTCAAGCCTAACTCGTCTACTTACTGACCTTTCTTCGCTGTTGAGTACAAATCACAGTCTCGCCTTGAGTTCACATGAGTCGCGAAAAACCAAAATGCTGAGATCGAGTTTCATTGCATTAACTCAATCGAAACACTCATGAGTTACACGACAAATACAGATGAACATCAGATAATCAATTTTATAGCTTTCTCGTATGTCGTGAATTCACACAATGCATCATTATGAGTTCATTGGCGAGAAGACGAAGACGATTCGCGATTTGTAAGTTCAGAAGTTGATTACTATCATTTTCACAGATCGCATGACATTCGCGAGTTTCGAGCGAGTGTTAAAAATATCATCGACTATGAACTAAGTGAGCGATTAATCATGATTAAAAACGCACTGTTCGATATTCTTTTGCAAATTTCTCGTTGAGACGCAGAGAACAAAGTCACAAAAGTCAGATGTTCATCTCAGATCAATATCATATCTTTCTTGAAGTCTTTCTTCGAACTTAATGAGAATCTGAACAACGATGTGAGAGATGAGAATCGTTAGAGATGTTGATAACGTCAAGATGAATCAAAAGATCTTGTTCTGAAAGATATTTGCATTCGATCGATATGAAGTCTTTGAATGTAAAGTTTGAACAGACTTCATCTCAAACCCTTCATCATTCAAGGTCAAATCATCTTCTAGCTGTCAAGTTCAGTGTTGATAATTTAGATGATGTTTTGAATAAGACATGAATTCTGATTCAAGCTATCGAGTTCTGCACACTGCTCGTTTCAATAGACTTTCATGATGCAAATGAGTAGTTCTCATAGTGCAGATCATCATCAACAACAGAAGAAAGAAAAAGAAGATGTCAGACATCTGCTCTTTGAAGTTTCTCGTCAGAAGCATCGATTTGAGAATGCAAGTCTAAATCTGCAAGATTCATAAAAGATTGTGCACAAGCTTCTGAATGAATAATTCTAAAAGATGAATGTGAGATTGCTGAGTTCTTGATGAGACACATTTCATTATCAAGTACAACTTGTGAGAATCTGTGATACTGTTAACTGCTGTAATCTGAAATACTGTTGTCTAACAAGTCATAACTTTACTTGTTTCTTCTGCTCATCTTTCAGCTCTATTTCTGAATGCTTCACCTGCTTCACTTCTGAATCGCTCAGATTCACACCAGTCATTGTTCACATCATCAATCATTGTTCATCTCACTAAGCGTTGTTCACGTCACGAGGCGTGATTCACACTCTCAGTCGTGATGTACATCAAAAGTGATTCATTGTCGTCTACATCATGAGTCTTTGCTTACACTATAAGCTGCGACGATTCGTTAATCTTTCAAAAGATCTTGTAAAGTTGAGAAATTTATTCGCGACGACTATAAGATTATCTATATAGAAGCTAATTCAAAGTATTGTTGATTTGATTAATAATTCAATTTCAGCAAACTCAATCTTTCAATCTAAATACTTGTATATTATGTATATTATGTTGAACTTCGTGAGATTGCAACTCTTTGACATTCGTCAGCAACTAGTCAATGATTAAGTGCTCATCATAGAAATATTCATCAAAAGAGTACTCTTCAAGAAGAAATTTCACAAAAATTAGAGAAAGTACTCGTCAGTCAAATTCTTCAGAATTTTAGAAAAGTACTCGTAGAGAGAGTATTATCAAAGAAAGTACTCTTCAAGGGCAGATCTCACAAAAACTAGAGAAAGTGCTCATCAGAAAAGTACTCGTAGAGAAAGTACTATCAAAGAGAGTACTCTTCAAGAGCAGATCTCACGAAAACTAGAGAAAGTACTCACTAGAGAAGTACTACTAAGAGAAGTACTACTAAGAAAAGTACTACTAAGAAGAGTATTACTCTCAATTTTTGAAGAATTTACCTGTGATGAGTACTCTTCTGACGAGTGCTTTCTTGACAAGTACTACCCTCAGTTTTTGAAGAATTTGCCTGACGAGTCAACCAGAATTCTTCTCAATTTTTGAAGAATTACTCTTGATAAGTACTCTCTTGAGTATTTTCGATTTCTTGCTCAGTCGTCACATCTTTCGCAACAACAATGCTCATCGAATCTCATTTGTTATTTTGCGTCTACTTTTTATTCTGTTTACCTTCTATGTATCTCATATCTACACGTCGTTCCTGATTTCTCTGTACAGCTGTGAAAAGAAGAAGTGAATCATGTTGCAGATACTGTGTGTCGAAGAACAGAATTTTCCATTGTCTGATTGCACTAAGAAAGTTCTTTCTCTCAGAGCAAAGAACTTTTATCACATGATGAAAATTTTCTGATTCTTCAAGACAGTGCTTGACTTGCTCATCTCTAATTAATTTGAAAATAGATTTAATCTAGCTGTATCGTTCTCGTTTGCAATTACAACAGCATCTTCGTCGATAACAACATCTTCATCAATCACATCATTCTCATCGATCATATCATCTTCACTGATCATAGTATCTTCACTGATTACAGCATCTTATTCGTTGATACTATCAAAGTCGAAGAATCAAGCAAGAATCAGAGTACATCGAAAACGCTCTCATCAAATTTCTTAAATGTGCGCAACGTTCAAGCAAAGTCATACGATCTCTTCGAATCTCAATTTATCAATGTTCAGAATGACGTTGCATACATATTCATGAACTCTTGAGTTTCTTTCTGCTATTTCGAATTGATAGATCTCGAACCTGATAAAGCATTCGTTATTAGATTGATGAAAGTCATAAGCTCAGTAAATGTTGAGAAGTAAGCTGTGATTCAAGCTGTATTCTGAACTTTTGAGTCAATAAGTCTGACATTTTGCATCATCATTGCCTTAATCATATTTGAGGCAATAGTCATTGAGAATTTACGTGATCTGTTGCTCAAATGTGTCTGCGAAACTGCTTGTGTTGAAGAATCAAGACGTCTGCTTGTATGATGATATGAATGCAAGACGAGATTGAGAAGAAGTAATTGATTGCAATAATGATCTCATTCGCTCAAGAACTTCGTATAGTTTAATTCATGTCTTTTGATCATTCTCTTGAGCAACGACAGTGTGTAGCAGCAGATCATTGATGAGCTTGATGTCGATTTGACTTGAGAAAAGACTAGAGTATAGTAAGAATATGTCATCGTGAAGAGGTTTAAACCCTTCTCTGAAGAAAAGAGTCAATGTAGCTGAGAGTAACTGTAAAGTGTCTATGAATCGAAGAGTCAGATCTCTTTTGACTGTCTTGCATTAACTAGATTCAAAAGAAATGTACGTTGCACGTACTTCAATTCGTGAGAAGATTCTCATAATTAGCTGACGCAAGAGAGCATTGCGAAATGAAAGAGAAGAGACTTTAAAGTATTAGCGATGACATCAATCACGTCAAATTTTCACTAGTTCAAGATCAGTTATCTCATCGAAGATTGATCAGAAATACTGTCATAAAGCAGATAACATAAGTCTCACTGTGATACTCAACGTCAATCATTTGACTCGTCTCATTTCTTATATTGTTGACGTCTCAGTGATTTAAAAGACGCACAACAACTTTTACAACAACGACAACAATCTTCTGACTTTGCGCATATCTTCTTCTCTTTCTCTTCAATTTCTTTAGAATATCTGACGCAAAAGTGTTCTTAAGCAAATAATTTCTTTCAACTGTCGTGACACTTGACTTTCACATAAGAATCTATAGCTAACATTCGTCTTAGTCGTGCGTGAATTATTCTTCTTGAGATCATCTACAATCTTCTTTGTTGACGTAATATCTTACAGCATCGAACTTCTTAAGCAGAGATCAAGATCGCAAGTCAACTAGAAGACTAAAAGATGAGAGAAGCGCTCTTCTTCATCTTTCGTCAAGCAGTCTTAGATTTTAGATGACTTATACTCGTATACAATCATTTTGAATCTAAAATCGGTTTTGATGAAGCTATAAACTCTTGAGAATGAAGAGTTCTCAATCTGCTAATTCTGTACAGATATGCTTCTTTCTCATTTTTGAAATACTGCGAGAATATCATGTTTCTCATCATCAATCTTCTTTTGTTCTGCGTCATCTGCTTATTCTTCTTTCATAGTTTCTTCAGCTCAGCTCGTAAAGTAGAATCTGATTTCTCTTTGACTTCTCTGTGTACTTTCGTGTTCTTTTTCTTTCGTTTGCTTTTGATATGCTGCGTATGATTCATCGATGCGTTCTGAGTGAGCAAGACAGTAGCAGACTCTTTCAAGTGAATGCATTGCATGTGCTTCTTGAGATTCTCTCGTCGCGAAAACCTTTCTTCGAGCTACGCTTGCAGATCTCGTGCGAACAGAAGAACAGTTTCTCGAAAGAATTTTGTTTTCGATGCATCTCACGCTCGTATCTAAGTAATTCGCTCGAATACGTAAAATCTTGACGCTTTATACATCTCAACTCTTTGTATCTATAAGGTCGTTCATGTTTGTTCATATGTTTACTAATCTCAGCGTCAGCGAAGATGTTTCGCCTTAACTATCAAAGAAGATGCTCACTTTCATTCACATCTACGATCAAACGTGATGATCTTTTCACAATTAACATGATTGCAGTAGAGCTTGTCTTTTGCACTTTTAAGCGCATAACGTGCGTATTTCTGTACGTTGAACAAACTCGCTGAGTGAAGATCTAGTTGAGAGTTACTAGAGAGTGAGATTGTTGAAGTGCTACAGCTCATTGATGAAGACTTGATGATCGTTCTCGATTTTTTGAACAATGATGAAGACATCTGCGAGAGAAATTATATTTGAGTGTCGAAACAGCGAGAAAATGGTTTGAATCTCATGATAACACACATCTTTTCAATGCTCAAAATCAGCACGAGACTTTAAAAATGTTTCAACGTCAACATCTTTGAAAACATGAAGTGAGTCAGAGTTTGAAGAGCAGCATACAATCGCTGTTCTATCTCTTTTCTCAAGATGATCAATCTGAACGAGACTTGAATAATCAACTGTATAATAGACTTGCAGCTTCGCTTCTTTGCTTTGAAACAGACTGCTTATTGATAACAGTGACTCGATGTATTGTCTGTACAAGCTCTCATATGATATACGTCATTGATTCTGCCGTTCTGCATTCTCGTAGATCTCAAATGTGATGTTTGACATCGAAATAAAAGAGTGCATCACGCACTGATTCTACACTCAACATATCGAGAAATTAAGCACTTCGCGCATCGCAGCTCAATCAGAGAATGTTTCGCTTGCGTTCTTTAATAACAGATTATAGTAGCAATTTACAACACAGCTTGAAAGACTCTGAGAAAGCTTTGAGTTCAGAGAATATCTGAAGATAAGAGATAAATCTTTGCTTTGCGCTTGTGCAAATACTTTGAACTCGCTATTATCGTTTCAAATCAGATTCACCTTAATATTCATTCTGAAGAGAACGTGACATCAAACGAAATTGTAAATCGCAAGATCAACTGATATGTAGCAGAGCATGTGTAGCGAAGAAACAATAATTCTAGACGTTATGCTTTGACGAAGATTATTGTTGTTCAGAAAGAAAAAGAATAAAATGAGTCATTGATGAATGACAAACATCTTACTAGTCTCGAATTAATCAAGTCAAAATCAACAAAAAATTGTATTGAGTCAAGACTCAGTTCTTATTATCATACAGTAGTCATGAATAAATGTCAATCAAAAACGTTGTTATGATCAGATTCAATATTGAACATGATGTAACTGACAAAACTCAAAAGTAGCATGAAGCTTGTGATTCAATACATTTCATCAGGTGAAAAGTTTGTAGCCTCATCAAGAAACAAATAGGCGTCAATGCAGATACATCATGCTATTTCGCATTTTACACTTAAGATGAAGAACGACTAATGTAAATAGATCTGTAATTAATTACAAATTTTACTGTATCAATTTTCTCAACATTATTTATGCTCTCTCACTCTTCTTCATCTTTAATCACTGCACAGAATTCAATTTACTTCTCGACTTCTTCGTTTCAATCAATTGATCTCTTCACTCATTCATCTTCTTCAGCGCTCTTCGTGAGTTCTTCTTTCGTGTGAGAAAATATTTTTGTATCTCAGCTGACGTAAGCATGTTCTTCAACAACTTAATCGCAAAGTCTTTCATCATATTCTTCAACTTCATCGACGCGAGTGTAACAGCTGCGCTGAGAAAAGAGCTATTGAAAGACGTAATGATGACAAGATTGTTGACACTCTTTGTGAGAGTGAAGAGATCAATGAACGTGAGCTTGTTGACACAGAACTGAAGAATGACAGGTTTCTGAGCAAGAAGATCATCAACATGTTGTTGTTGTTGTTATTGTTGTTATTGTTGTTGTTGTTGTTGTTGTTGTTATTGTTGTTGTTGTTGTTGTTGTTGTTGTTGTCTGAAAGTTTCTTTACTGAAAGTAGCAATGAGTCTTGAAGAACTGTCATTGAGAGAGTACATGCAAGTGAAGAGTTCGAAGATTTGAAAACATGTGATCATGATAAATTCAACTTTAATATCTATACGATCTGATTGAATTAAAGCTTCATCAAGCTTTTCGAAACAGTTGATTGTCATCACTAAAACTCTTTCTTTGTGCGAAGTCACATCATCGATAGCGTTGAGAAGATTGAACAAGCTGATTCTCTTGTTTTTTCTATCTTTCTCGTTGTTCTTCGAAGCGTTCTTAAGAGTCTTGCTAAGTTTGACGTCAATTTTCGCGATTGTGTCATCAACTGATTTGACGAATTTTTCGCCTTCTTCTTGACGTTTAATCAGATCAACGCTGTCGATATCTTCAAGCAGAACTACACAGCGTCAAGACAGTGAACTAAACATTATTTTCAAGTGTTTCTCTGTAAGAGTTCAATTCACAAGCGAGATGCAGTAAATATCAAGATCGAAAACGTCAGTGATAACTCAGGCAAAACTGAATTTGTCAGTCTCAAAGAGCTTTTGAAAACATCAGCAAGAGTAAAAGACATTTAGTGATCTTTAAGATAAAATTATACTTACTTCATGAAACAGATACTCACGACGATAAGAAATATCGCGATCGACGTATCATTTGAAAGTGACTGAATGCAGATACTCGTTTATATTCTTCAGAACTTAAGTCTTCTCATCATGATTCAAGATGATCATGTGCATAAATTTAGAAGATCTTGTTGCAACTTTTTGTCACATATTGTGTTTTTCTCTATTCTCTTTACTTATTGATCTGCATACAACAGTAAGAGCGATTTTCTTATTCAGATGATGATTACAACAGTTCTTCATGAGATTTTTGATAGACTGAGACAAGTGTTCAATACAGATAAGTTGAATGCTCTCTGCTTCACGAAAATCACTATCTCTCATCATCTGTTTAATAAAGCAACGAAACTCAAAATATCAATCTTGATGAAAGAAGATATGACGATCAAAGTAGAGCTGAAATATTGAAGAAACTTTGAAATCTCAATTACTAAAGTTGATGAGAGTGTTTGAATTCAGTTCATTCGCTGTTGTGTTCAGATTATGAAAGTTTCAGACATGCTTCTGTTCAGTCTTGATCATCAAGCTACGTGAGTTAATGAATATTTTATGATCATCAAGTCACTTCATGATGTGATTATAAATGTCATCGTCAGAATCGATGCTGATGAAGCATGTAAAGTATTTCTCAAAGACAGCGTATGCATGTTGATCAAGAAATTTTAGAGAAGTAAAGAGTTCAAAGATCAGAAAATCGATGAACATAATGATAGTAATATTGAAGTCTAGCACATCGAGCAAAAACTTTGAGATGATTGAATAGTCTGAGATGAATGCTTCAAGAACATTGACAGACAACTGCATGATACTCATTATTAAATTGTTTTTCATTGAATCTGCAGACTTTATAGTTTCAAAAGCTTTGCTAAAAGTCATGCTTCAGTTTGATGAGTTTGAAAAGAAGTGATCAAGTCAAAGATGTAAAGAATTTGTCGTTTTATATGAAGAATATATGAAATCTTAAAGATCTCTTATGATGAGAAGAAGAAGAGTCTCATTACAAAAGACGAGATTGAAAGATCATTCATTTATTTATCATTTTCAAATCGAGCTAACAAGAAGCTAGATGTCTGATTTGAATGAGAAATGAAAGACTGAGTCACTAGTCTGAAACTCAAAAGAAACAGCAAAGAATAAAGATATCTAGATGACAGATTTTGATCATGCATACAGAAAGATGAAGTCATATTCTGCATGAGAATGAGTCTATCAGCGAAAGAAATGAGCTCTACGATCAGACAGATACATGATAAGAAAACGATTGTTGTTTTGCATGATATCTATCTATGTTTCAGCATCATCTCGCTCTTGCCTTCATTGACTAGTGTGCAGAGACTCATGAGATCTTTTCATGAGTAATCTTTGCTTATTTCTTTCTTTAATGTTGATGTCTTTATTAGTAAATTAATAATGTCAGCTATTTTCTCTTCATCATTGCGTGAGCGTTGCAATCTTGCATTGCTGTTTTCTTGTGACATGTCAATGTTGCTTGCAATCATCTTTGAACTTGCATTGCTGCAACTTATGTGATTCATCATCGTTTAATCATTCTTTAAATTTACTCTGTCTTGCATGTAATGCTCTTTTTCAAGATTTGTTGTGTATGTGTTGTGATTGTTTTCTATTTCATAATAATAATAATAATAATAATAATAATAATAAATTTATACATTCTTGTAACATCGATTAAATCAACTCATGAGAAACTTTATGCTATCTATATCAAGTGAACAAAACTCTCTGAGATAGAAAATCACTCACTGTCTATACAACTGCTTCACGCAGTCAAAACTATCATTATGAGACTATGTATCAAATTGATTCGCGTTGATTGCATGTTAAAGAATGAGTGACTCAGTCACTTTAAATTGTTTCAGAAGTCTTGTTTTCATCATCATTCTTGCAGCTGCTCTGAGACTCTTCGTGATAATGATGATTATTTAATAATTTAAGAACTTAATGTCTTATAACATTCTTGATTGCAGATGCAATCAGTTTAAGCAATGCATGAATACATATTTCATCATTTGATGATCTCAATCGCAGTTGCATTGCATGCTATCTGCGTCTGAAATATTTCTGAAATGCAGATAAACATTCAAATCTATGCATTCAATTTTAATGTAAGTGATGAGAATGCTTTCAACTTTTTGAAAATCATTTTGCATCTTTATCATTTTGTTGAACAGATGCAATCTTTGTGTCAAAGTGATGTAAACATCTGCAATGCATTTTCTATATTTTTCTTATTGTTGCTTTCACTGACTTCTGTGATACTGTGCTATTGCAATGCTGTCACTAGTCGAATTCGTTGCAGCGAAAGCTAATCATTCACATTTTAACTGTATTTTCACATTTTCTTGAATTAAGTTGTTTAGAAGCATCACTTTCTTAATGATGAAAAAGTGAGAAATAATGTGATTGACATTCATCAGATGAGCATGTATCAGTTTGCATGTTTATCTGATTTTCTGCATATGATTGTTGACTTAACTGTGTAACATGATCTTGTCTTGCAGCATGTTCAAATGAACATGCAGCGAACTTATGTACATTTCTGCTTTCAGAGTCTTGATGCTTACTCTTTTGAACATCTTTGCAACATAATGCAGAGTCTGATTCTGTAATGTTTCAAGTCTGCATTCTTTGTCTGACAGTTTTCTCTCTTTTTCTCGCTGATGTTAAATTGATGCTTCAAATACAATTTCTGATTTTATTACTGCTAAGTATATTTATCTTGCTTTTGTGAAGATTATCTTTCATGTGAAGACTTCAAGTTAATCTATCGAAAATATGTTGTATACATTGCATGCAATATACATAAGATACAATCTCTATGCTGATTTTTCTCTTAGTGAGAAGTAGTTTTTCTCGTTGCAGATTCACAGTTCAAGATGAGTAAAATCTTTCACTGCTCAAATTTCAACAGTTTACTTTTTAAGCATGAATTGCAGATGTTTCATCAGCGATACACATGTGTATCACAGTCGATTTTTTCTTTAATCACATCAACATACATTACTGTTTTCTCAAGCTATACAGATGATGTTTTTGACTAGAGATTGACTTTATCATCAAGACATTCAAGAGTCAAAGCTCAGTGAAGAAGTGAGATTCTTGAGATTAATAATCATCGTCATTGTATATCATGTTTTGCAGATGCTCGCTTCATTTGTAAAATGTGCAACTCATTTGTTTTGTGTTATCTGTAAAGATCTTTCTCATGCAGATCAATTATGTCTTGCAGAGATGTTTGTATACTACACTTTTAATCAGACAACGTAGTTTGATCATTCTTTATTAACTCGCTTGTGATTTTCTTCTTTTAACAAAGTCTTCTCATCAATGTATTGTTCATGTATAAAATGTCTGTGTTTGAATGTCTGTTAAACAATATTAATGAGATTCTTGAGTTTGCTCATGTCAAACTTAATGAGTCTTGTGAGTTGCTTATGTTGTAGTAACAGACACGCAATCTTAACAAGATTTATACATAGTTAGCACATAAATTTAAAGAATGTTCATGATTCAAGTTCTTTCTGCTAATTATTTTCAACAGATCAAACACGAGAATGTTCTGTCTCAGTTCTTGTCATCACGATAACAAGATACTGAATCGAATGATTTTCATAAGCGATTTTTCTCGTAGTTTTGCATTCTATTTAATTTTCTCATCTGCATGCAGATTGCTTGTAACATGCACATTGAGATTATCAAAGTTTGCGCAATTGCAAAAACTCTGCACGCGATTGATGCACAACACTTCATCATCACACAGCATCTCAATGTCATTCAAACTTTTGATAATCTTTAAACTTTACTGTAGCTAAACAATAAATTTGTAGTCAGCATCATGTACAGATGAATTTCATCGCTGATTAATAATAATAATAATAAATTCATACACTTTTGTGACATCAATTAAGTCAACTCATGAGAAACTTTATGCTATTTGTATTGAGTGAATAAAAAATTTTGAAATAGAAAATCACTCACAATTTATATGATTACTTCATGCAATTAAAACAATAAGTTTTGAAACTATATATTAAATTTGTTCACATTGATTGCATGTTAAAAAATAAATGTTCTAGTCATTTTAAATTGCTTTAAAAGCTTCATTTTCATCATTATTTTCACTATTACTTTGAGATTCTTTATGATGATGATAATTATTCAATAATTTAAAAAATCAGCATCTTGTAACATTCTTGATTGCAAATGCAATTAGTTCAAGCAATGCATGAGTACATGCTTCATCATTTGATAACTTTATTTGCAATTGCATCGTAAGTTATTCATGTCTGAAACATTTTTAAAGTGCAGATAAACATTCAAATTTATGCATTTAATTTTAATGTACATTGCAAGAGTGCTTTCTACTTTCTGAAAATCATCATGCATTTTTATCATCTTATTGCTCAGATGCAATCTTTGTGCTGAGATTGCATTAACATTTATAATGCATTCTTTGTACTTTTCTCATCATTGATTTCATTGATCTTTGTGATATTGCACTATTATGATGTTATTGCTTGTTGAAATTATTATGAAGAAGAAAATGCATTATTTGCATCTTAACTGTATCTTTGCATCTTCTTGAATGAAAACATTCAGAAGTACTATTTTCTTGATGATGAATGAGCAAGAAATGACGTGATTAACTTTCATCAGATGAACACATATTAGTTCACATGCTTGTTTAATCTTCTGCATTCAATCATTAACTTAACTGTGTAGTATGATCTTATCTTGTAACATGTTTCAATGAACATGTAGTAAGCTTATATACATTTCTGTCTTCAGAGTTTTGATGCTTACTCTTTTGAACACTTCTGCTACATGATGCTTTCAATTGTTAAATACTAAATATATTATACTATGTATCAAAAATAGTATAATTCTCTTAATTTTTTTGCAATCAATTTTAAAAGAGTAATGAGCATGTAAAGTAAATTGATCGCGTCGAGTCGAGTATTCGAGTTCGGGTCGAGTACTCGACTCGAAAAGTGTCGAGTCAAGTTGAAATTTTTTTGAAAAAGTGTTAAATCGAATTGAGAAGTTGAATTCAAGCACTCGAGTTGAGTTGAGAAGCTTGATTCAATAATTCGATTTGAAAACTTGACTCGACTCGACAAGATATTAGATAGGTGTAAATAGCTTGGTTGAACAGCCTTCATAATTCCCTTCATGGCTTCCTACCATGTTTTCCCGTCATGACTCCCTACCAAAGTCAAACGGCCTTCATGTTTTCCCTTCATGTTCCCCTTCATGTTCCTCGCCATGACTTCCTTCATGTTTCCCTTCATGTTCTTCTTCATGTTTCCCTTCATGTTTCCCTTCATGTTCTTCTTCATGTTTCTCTTCATGTTCCCCTTTATGGCTCTCTACCAAACGACCTTCATGTTCCCCTTTATGGCTTCCTACCAAACGGCCTCCATATTCCCCTTTATGGCTCCCTACCAAACGGCCTCCATGTTCCCCTTTATGGCTCCCTACCAAACGGCCTCCATGTTCCCCTTTATGGCTCCCTACCAAACGGCCTCCATGTTCCCCTTTATGGCTCCCTACCAAACGGCCTTCATGTTCCCCTTCATGGCTCCCTATTAAAAGGTAATGCAAAAAGGTAATGCAAAAGTTAAAAACCGGAAAATTTTCTATATTTAGCCCTCT